>WBZM01000057.1_pt1 | contig 181423 bp, 151 predicted proteins | sample 5204271 | NCBI WGS metagenome assembly WBZM01 (sample SAMN12344346, study PRJNA552823) | activated sludge metagenome | biome: Activated sludge suspended growth; feature: Nitrification reactor; material: Wastewater; isolation source: activated sludge from nitrification reactor of wastewater... | reverse complement strand
CAGCATGAAGGTCGACCTCCGATTGCCGGAGCGTTTTCTCGGCCAGCTCGGCAAGGGCCAGGCGATCGCGCTGACGATCGACGCCTTCCCGGGGCGCGAATTCAAGGCGGTGCTCGATGCGCTGGACGCCCAGGTCGACGCCAACGGGCGCTCGGTGCTCGCGCGGGGCCGCCTGCCCAACGCCGATGGCCGCCTGCGCAGCGGCATGTTCGCCAAGGCCCGGCTGATCCTGAAGGAGAAGCCCACCGCCGTGGTGGTGCCGGAAGAGGCGATCCTGCCGGTGGGGGCGGACAGCTTCGTCTTCCGGGTCGACAATGGCAAGGCGATGCGCACCAAGGTACAGACCGGCATCCGCAAGGGCGGCAAGGTCGAGATCCTCGACGGCGTGCAGCCCGGCGACCTGATCGTCACCGCCGGTCAGCTGAAGCTGCCGCGCGATGCGATGGAGGTACGCGTCATCGATCCGACGCGGCGCCCGGGAGGACCGGGCGCGGCGGGCAAGGGCGCCCCCACGGGCGAGGCCGGTGGCGCCAAGGGCGCGCCAGCGGGTGAGGGCGCGACGGGCAAGGGTGCGCCTTCCGGCGAGGCCGGCAAGGGGGCCCCGCCCGCCGGCGCGGCGCCCGCCAAGGACGCGGCACCCGCCGGCAAGTCGTCCGGTTCGTAGACAGCTCGCGAGCACCAAGGAGAGCGACGATGGTCTTGTCCGATGTCTGCATCCGCCGTCCGGTGTTCGCCACCGTGCTGTCGCTGGTCATCGTGCTGCTGGGGCTCGTGTCCTACTCACGCCTCACGGTGCGCGAGTACCCGAAGATCGACGAGCCGGTCACCACCGTCGAGGTCAAGTACCTCGGGGCCTCCGCCGACATCATCGAGTCGCAGGTCACCAAGCCGCTGGAGGATTCCATCGCTGGCATCGAGGGGGTGGATGTCATCACCTCGATCTCCCGACCGGAGCAATCCCAGATCACCGTGCGCTTCCGTCTGGACCGCGATCCGGACGGCGCCGCTGCCGATGTGCGTGACCGGGTCTCGCGGGTGCGGGCGCGCCTGCCGCAGGAGGTCGACGAGCCGGTCGTGGCGAAGGTGGAGGCCGACGCGAATCCGATCATCTGGCTCGCGTTTTCCAGCGACACGCGATCGTCGCTCGAGGTCTCGGACATCGCCAACCGCTTCATCAAGCCCAAGCTGCAGACGCTTCCGGGTGCTGCCGACGTGCGCGTGTTCGGCGAACGCAAGTACGCGATGCGCATCTGGCTCGATCCGGACCGGCTCGCGGCCTACCGTCTGACGCCGGTCGATGTCGAGGACGCGCTGCGACGACAGAACGTCGAGGTGCCGTCCGGGCGCATCGAGAGCAATCAGCGCGAGTTCACCGTGGTCTCCCAGACCGACCTGCAGCGCGTCACGGAGTTCGAGGACGTGATCGTGCGCACCGTGGCCGGCTATCCGGTGAAGATCAAGGACGTTGCCAAGGTGGCGCTCGCGCCGCTCAACGAGCGCACCAACGTGCGCTTCAACGGCCGCAACGCGATCTCGCTGGGCGTGATCAAGCAGGCCACCGCGAACCCGCTCACGCTGGCCGCCGCGCTGAAGGCCGAGCTGCCGAAGATCCGGGCCGAACTGCCTCCGGGCGTCACCGTGGACATCGCCAACGACAACACGGTGTTCATCGACCGCTCGATCCAATCGGTGTATCGCACGATCATCGAGGCGGTGGTGCTGGTCGCGCTGGTGATCTTCCTGTTCCTGGGCACGCTGCGCGCCAGCGTCATCCCGCTGGTGACCATCCCGGTGTGCCTGGTGGGTGCCTGCGCGATCATGCTGGCGGCGGGCTTCTCGCTGAACACGCTGACGCTGCTGTCGCTGGTGCTCGCGATCGGCCTGGTGGTCGATGACGCGATCGTGGTGCTCGAGAACATCTATCGGCACATCGAGGAGGGCATGGCGCCGGTCGCGGCGGCGTTCCGCGGCGCGCGCGAGGTGGGCTTCGCGGTGATCGCGATGACGCTCACGCTGGCGGCGGTCTACGCGCCGGTGGCCTTCACCACCGGACGCACCGGGCGGCTCTTCATCGAGTTCGCGCTGACCCTCGCCGGCGCGGTGCTGGTGTCGGGCTTCGTCGCGCTGACGCTCTCGCCGATGATGTGCTCGGTGCTGCTCAAGCACAACCCGAAGCCGAACTTCTTCGTTCGCGGGGTCGATGCCGTCGTTGGCGCGATGGTGCGCGCCTACACGGCGGTGCTGCGCCTGACCCTGAAGGTGCGCTGGCTGGTCGTGCTGGTGGGCCTGGCCGTGGGTGCCACCAGCTACCTGCTGTTCAAGGACATCAAGCGCGAGCTCGCCCCGATCGAGGACCGCTCGACGATCGTCGGCATCTTCAACGGGCCGGATGGGGCGTCGGTGGACTACACCCGCAAGTACGCCAGCCAGCTCGAGGACATCCTGAAGACGGTGAAGGAAGCCGACCGCATCTTCGTGGTCGCCGGCTCGCCCACGGTGTCCCAGGGAATCACCTTCACCCGCCTGATCGACTGGGATCTTCGCGAGCGGCGCGTTCCCGACATCATCAAGGAGCTGCAGCCCAAGCTGCTGGCGATCCCCGGCGTGCTGGCCTTCGCGGTCGCCCCGGCGTCCCTGGGACAGTCGCCGCGCGAACGGCCGATCAACTTCGTGATCCTCACCTCGGACACCCACGATCAGATGCAGCGGGTCGTCGGCCCGATGCTTGCCGAATTGCAGCGCGACCCGCGCCTGCAGGGTGTCGACAGCGACCTGAAACTGAACAAGCCCGAGATCAAGGTGCGCATCGATCGCGATCGTGCCGCCGACGCCGGCATCCCGGTCGAGTCGATCGGCCGTGCGCTCGAGTCCTCGCTGGGCGGCCGGCAGGTCACGCGCTTCAAGCGCGAGGGCGAGCAGTACGACGTGATCGTGCAGGTCGATCCCGCCAAGCGCACCACCCCAGGCGACATCTCCAACATCTTCGTTCGGGGCCGCGGCGACACGATGGTGCCGCTCTCCAGCCTGGTCGTCGCCCGCGAGACCGTCGCCGCGCGCGAGCTGAACCACTTCGCGCAGCGTCGGGCGGTCACGATCACCGCGAACCTCGCGCCGGGCACCTCGCTGGGCGAGGCGGTGGACTTCCTCGAGGAGACGGCCCGCAAGCACCTGAAGCCGGGCTACGCGATCGACTACAACGGCCAGACCCGCGAGTTCAAGCAGTCGTCCTCGGCGCTGCTGGTCACCTTCGTGCTGGCGCTCGCGTTCATCTACCTGGTGCTCGCCGCGCAGTTCGAGAGCTTCGTCGATCCGCTGATCATCATGCTGACGGTGCCCTTGTCGATGACCGGTGCGCTGGCATTGCTGCAGTGGACCGGCGGCACGATGAACGTCTACAGCCAGATCGGCCTGATCACGCTGGTGGGCCTGATCACCAAGCACGGCATCCTGATCGTCGAGTTCGCCAACCAGCTGCGCGACGAAGGCAAGGACATGTTCGAGGCGGTCGTCGAGTCGGCCAGCCTGCGGCTGCGCCCGATCCTGATGACCACCGGCGCGATGGTGCTGGGCGCGGTGCCGCTCGCGCTGGCGCACGGCGCCGGTGCCGAGAGCCGACGCCAGATCGGGATGGTGATCGTGGGGGGCATGACGCTGGGCACGGTGCTGACGCTGTTCGTCGTGCCCACCGTCTACACGCTGCTGGCCCGACGGCGCCGGGCGCAGGCGCCCGGGGCGGGCAGCACGCATCACGCGCCGCAACCGCCGACCGAGCCCCCGCTGCCCGATCCGGTCGTGGCCCGTGCGGCCGGTGCCGCGGGAGGCGGTTCGTGAGTGCGCCCGTGGCATTGCGCCAGGTCATCCTCGACACCGAGACCACCGGCCTGACGGTCGAGGACGGGCACCGGATCATCGAGATCGGCTGCCTGGAGGTCGTCAATCGGCGCATCACCGGCAACAACCTGCACTTCTACCTCAACCCCGAGCGCGAGATCGACGAGGGAGCGCAGGCCGTGCACGGGCTGTCGCTGGACATACTGCGCGACAAGCCCCGCTTCGCCGAAGTCGCGCGTGACATCCTCGGCTTCGTCGCCGATGCCGAGGTGATCATCCACAATGCGCCGTTCGACGTCGGCTTCCTGAACGCCGAACTCGCGCGGCTGGGCGAGCCGCCGTTTCCAACCCGCTGCCGGGTGCTCGACACGCTGGCGCTGGCGCGTGAACTGCACCCGGGCAAGCGCAATTCGCTGGACGCCTTGTGCGAGCGCTACGGCGTGTCCAACGCCCATCGCAAGCTGCACGGCGCGCTGTTGGACGCCGAGTTGCTCGCCGACGTCTATCTCGCGATGACGCGCGGGCAGGACAGCCTCGAGATCGGTCTGCACGCCCCCGCCGCGTCGGGCCAGCCCCGTCCCGGCGACCGTCCCTGGCCGCCGAGCGGCTTGCTCGTGATGCAACCCTCCCCGGACGAGTGGCAGGCGCACCGGTCGCTGCTTGCGGCAATCGCCAAGGACGCCAAGGGCCCCTCCCTCTGGGAGCGCCTCGAGCCCGAATCGGGTTGAAACCGGGTCACACCGGGGCCGTCGTTGACGGGCAATGTGACATTCGCCCGCTTTCCAGCCGTTCGTCTGTGCTATTTCTCCATTCATCGGGCGATGCCCGAGCCCGTGTCAGACCCTGTCCCGTGCGCACGGGGTTGCAGAAGGATCACCATGAAGTTCGTCCTCGGTTTGTTGCTCAGCGGTGCCATCCTCGCCTGGAGCGGGCCAGGGCACGCCGTCATCCAATTGGCCCCGACCATCGTGGGGGCGAGCGCACCGGGCAATGGGGCCAACGCGAGCTTCATCGTGATCGACGGTGGCTGGCGGGGGAGTTCGGTGCTGTGGGACGAATCCTCGCGGCAATTCGGCGCAGCGAACGGCCTGCCGATCGGTGGATACGCCTGGGGGACCGGTCTTTGGGGCCGGGCCGACTGGGAGACGGTCTTCGCGCCCGGGAGCAGCGTGCCCCGGCTCGCGCAGTGGGAGCAACTCGCCGCGGTGATCAGCTACGGGGACAGCTGCTACAACGATACGTGGGGCCCCACGTGGGGCCAGACCGGCGCGCTCACCCCGCCTCCTGGGACGCCAACCCTTCCGGACGGGGGGTGTCCCGAGGGCGCTGCGCCGAAGGTGGGCAACGTCGACAACTGGGCCTCGCGCTTTACCGGCTTCATCCGGATCACGCGACCCGGCGAGTACAACTTCAGCAGCCTGTACGACGACGGCTTCTTCTTCAATCTGTATGGCGCTACGGGCCAGATGGTCTCGCTGGGGGTCGATTACCTCAACCCACGCGATCGCCGAGGCTTCGCCGAAAACCTCGCCTTGAGTGTCGGCCTTTACCGGTTCGAACTCGGTGCCTGGGATCGCCTGGAGGCCGGCGCGATCGACCTGCGTTGGATGACGCCCGGCTCCCGGGAGTGGTCCCTGGTGCCGACGGAGCACCTGCTCGCGTTCGTTCCCTTGCCGGGGACGGCCGCACTGCTGCTCGGGGCGATAGTGGGACTGCGCGTGTCGCGTCGGCGCGGTGCCGAACGCGCCTCGCGCTGAGCGAGCCGGTCATTCCGTGTCCCGAGTGCCACGTCAGGACAACGTTGCTCCGCGCCTATCGACGGGCCAACGGCTGATTCACCTGCTGTTCGTCGTGCTCGGCTGGGTCGGGTTCGTCTGGCTCTGGTGGAAGGTCACCACCCGGCCCTGGGACAGCGCGGACCTGATGATCCTGATCGTCGGGTCCTTGATCGCGCTGCCCGCGGTCACCTTGATCTGGGTCGTGCACAACCTCGCGCTGCATCGGCGCAAGGGGCCGCGCAGTCACGTGCCTATCCGCCGCTTCGTCTACGATAAGGACTGGAACGGTCGCGAAGTCGACGCGAACTGGCTCGAACTGAGCGGCGCACGCATCGTCGTGATCGACGTCGACGACAAGGGCAAGCGCTATCGGGCCGGGGTGCGTCCGTGACCATCGAGTCGGTGCTGCTCGCGATCCAGCACTCCACTGCGTACTGGTGGGCGCTGGTCTTCTTCGCCGCCTACCCGATCGCCACCAGCATCATGTGGATCACCACCGCCTGGCTGTTCCGCCTGCGCTGGGAGGACGCCGACGAGCGGGTCGCGCCGATGCCGGCGACCTGGCCCTCGGTGTCGATCCTGATTCCGGCGCACAACGAGGAAGCGGTGATCAATCGGGCGCTGCGGGCCGTGCTCGCGCTGGACTATCCCGATCTCGAGGTGATCGTCGTGGACGACGGCTCCACCGATCACACGCTGGATGCCTTCGTGCGCCTGGTGCGCGACCCGCGGGTGCGCATCGTGCGCAAGACGCGCAACGAGGGCAAGGCGCTGGCGCTCAATGACGCGATGCCGCTGGCCCGCAGCGAGCTGCTGCTGGTGCTCGATGCCGATGCCGAGCCCGCGCCGGACCTGCTGCGCTGGCTCGTGCCCCACTTCCAGCACGCCCGGGTGGCGGCGGTCACCGGCAATCCGCGGGTCCGCAACACCAACTCGTTCCTGGCGCGGCTGCAGGCGATCGAGTTCTCGTCGATCGTGAGCCTGCTGCGCCGCTCGCAGCGGATCTGGGGGCGGATCACGACGGTCTCCGGCGTGGTCACGCTGATCCGGCGCAGCGCGGTGCTCGATGTCGGCGGCTTCAGCCCGAACATGCCCACCGAGGACATCGAGCTGACCTGGAAGCTGCAGAAGCGCTTCTACGACGTGCGCTACGAGCCGCGCGCGGTGTGCTGGATGACGGTGCCCCTGAGCTACCGTGGCCTGTGGCGCCAGCGCCTGCGCTGGGCGCGGGGCCTGATGCAGGTGCTGCGCAAGCACGCGGACGTGCTGGTGCACTGGCGGCTTCGCCGGATGTGGCCGGTGTTCGCCGAGTCGCTGCTGTCGACCCTCTGGGCGTATTGTTTCGTGGTCCTGACCGGGATCTGGGCGATCTCGTACGCGGTGGGCCTGCCGCCGGTCGGCGCCTCGCCGATCCCGAATCTGTGGGGGATGACCATCGGCACGTTGTGCTTGTTGCAACTCGCGATGGGCGCGGTGATCGACCGGCGGTACGATCGCGGGATTCTGCGCTACTACCCCTACGCCGTTTGGTACCCGATCGTCTATTGGATGTTCTTGGCGGTGGCCACCGTGATCGCCTTGCCGCACCTGATCCGGCGCCCCGGACGGGATTCCGTCGTCTGGACCACCCGCCGGCAGGGGAGCGCTTCTTGATCCCTCGGCTGGCGGCCGCCGCCTTCGTCAGCCTGCTCTCGTTGGGGTCGACGCCGCTGGCGGCCCAGCCAAGCGCGTCGGGGGCCCCCGCCGCGGATGCACCGGTCAACGCGGCCGCGCTGGCACGCGCACGCGCCCTGACCGAGCGTCGGGAGTACCCGGGTGCGCTCGAGCTCTATCGGCAACTGCGCGAGCGCAGCCCGCGCAACGACGACCTTGCGATCGAGGTCGCCCGGGTCCTGGGATACGCCGACCGAAACGCCGACGCCGCGGCGCTGTATCGCGAGGTGATCGGATTCGCCCCGACGCGTCGGCGCGACGTGCTGGAATCGCTCGCCTGGCAGACCCTGTGGGCGGACGATCCGGCGGGGGCCGAGCCGCTGTTCGTCGAGCTCACCGGCAACGACTGGCCGGCCGCGGTGCGCGGGCCCGCCTGGCGGGGACTGGCCGAGGCGCGGCAGGCGCTTGGCCGTCTCGACGCGGCGCTGGCCGCCTACGAGGGCGCGCTCGCGCTGGCGCCCGACGATCGGGCGCTGGCGCGCCGGCGCGCCCAGACCCTGTTGTGGATGGACCGGCACGACGAGGCGATCGCCGCCTTCGAGGCGCTGATCGCCAAGGACCCTGCCGACCGGCTCAGCGGGCACGGGCTGGCCCAGGCCCGCAACTACGCGGGACGGCACCGGGCGGCGCTGAGCACCTGGCGCGGCATAGGCGAAGCCCGCGACAACGACGAGCGGCTCGAACGCGCGCGGGCGCTGCAATGGGCCGGTTTCGAGGACCTCGCGCATCAGGCGCTCGACGGCGTGCCGCTGGCCGATGCGCAGTGGTTGCGCGCCTGGCGCACCGGCCGCGAGCTTCGCCCCTCCACCTGGGGGGCCTGGGACCGGATCACCGACCGAGACCGGCTCGAGGTGAAGGCCTGGCAGCTCGGTGCCACCTGGCGGGCGGGCGGCGGACGCAGCGTCGATGTCGGTTGGCGCCGCGCCGATCTGTCCGATCCGAATGGCGCCGCGCGTGGCGATCGGCTGTGGCTCACGGTGACCGATCGCTGGGGCGGCCCCGAGAGCGCCCGCGGCACGTTCTGGCCGAGCGTCACGCTCGCGGCCAATCATTGGCCCGGGTGGTCTCCGGTGACTGGCGCCGCCCGGGTGCGTTGGGTGCCCGCGGACGGCTGGCGCTTCGATGCGGAGCTCGGTCGTGAGGTGATCGAGACCCCGCTGGCGATCAGCCGGCAGGTGTCGGTGGTGGTGGGCGCGCTGGGCGCCGAGTGGCGTCCGAACCCGCGATGGTCGGTCGCGGGTCAATTGGCCTCGCTGCGCTTCGACGATGGCAACCAGCGCTGGCGGGCCACCGCCCGCGTCGACTACGCGCTGCGCTTCCGCCCGAAGGTGGTCGTCGGTCTCGAAGGCCAGACGTTCACCAGTTCGGACCCGACCGGGCCCTCGGTGATCGCCCGCGGGTACTGGAACCCGCGCCGCTATCAGGAGGCGCGGGCCTACATCGGCCTGTACCACGATGCCCATCCCTGGGAGTTCCAGGCCCGGCTGGGCGCGGGAACCTCCCGCGAGCTCGACGGCTTCGGCAACCGCGCCAGCGGCTCGCCGAATCTCTGGGAACTGGTCATCGCGCGCGATTTCAGCCCGGCCTGGCGTGGCCGCCTGGTGGCCGGGGGCTCCGGCAGCGGCCTGGGCAGCGCCAGTGGCGGCACGGGCTACTGGCGACGCTACGTCGGGGCGAGCCTCACCGGCTGGTGGTGATCGACGCGGCCCGCGTCGGATTCACTTCAGTCCGATCTCCGCGGCGAGGTCCCAGCGTGCCGTGCGGCGCACCGGGGCGAGCGGCTGCTTGCCCACCGGCGGATCCGGACAGGGCCGGCCCTGGTGGGCGGCCAGCGCCGCCGCGATCAGCGGGTCGGTGGGATCGCCGAAAGGCGTCTGCAGGTCGTCGTCGAGGGCGCAGGTGGGGGCCAGGCCGGTGTAGTAGTCGGTCTCGCCCGCGCTGTTGACCAGGCGGAAGGTGACGATGCTGTAGACCTTGCCGTCGCGCTGCTCCGGGTTGAAGCCGACCGGCTTGCCGCAGGTGGTCGCGCCGATGCTCACCGAGTGGCGATAGGGGCGCAGTCCGACGATCAACGATTCGGCCGCCGAACAGGTGCGTTCGCTGGTGAGCCAGGTCACCCGCTCGAAGCGGCCCAGGCCGGTCGGCGCGAAGAACCGGTACTGGGTGTCCACCGTCGAGTGGCCGCTGTTGTACTCGGAGCGCACGAAGAGCTTGCCCGGCGCGTCGGCCGGCGCCAGCGACGACGCGATTTCGTTGGCCAGGTGCAGCAGTCCGCCGCTGTTCTCGCGCAGGTCCACCACGATGTCGCGCGCGCCGGCCGCGAGCAGCCGCGCCAGGGCCTGCGACCACGCCGCGCGCGCCGGCGTGTTGAAGGCGTAGAGGTTCACGTATCCCGTCGGGCGCTCGGTGCCCGCCAGCATGCCCGCGGCGAGCACGCTGTCGATCGCGTAGTTCTGCTTGACCACCTCGATCGTCTGCGGCTGGCCCGCCCGCGCGATGCGGAAGCTCGCCCGGTGGCCGACCTGGGCGGGGCCGAACGCCGCATCCAGTCGGTTCTCCGCGATCAGGGTCTCGCTGGGCGTGCCATCGATCGCCAGGATCCGGTCGCCCCGACGCAGCCCCGCCGCGGCGGCCGGTGAGTTCGGCTGGACGAGCCGCAGCCAGACCTCCTCACCGCGCACCAGATAGCCGATGCCGAATCCCAGGGTGCGGCCCTCGTCGAAGAAATCGTTGAAGACCTGCGCATCGTCGATGTAGCTGTACCGGTCCTCGGGGACCGTCAGGGCCTTCAGGGCGGCGCGGGCATCGGGAAAGCTGGCGAGGTCCGGCGAGGGCATGCGATCGCGCCACAGATACCAGTCGCGCATGTAGGTCGACAGGTAGGCGACATCGGCGGCCACCGGCCCGGGCGCGGGGGGAGTCGGACTGCCCGACTCGCCCCCGCCACAGGCGGCCAGCACGGTGGTCAACATGGCCAGAAGGAGCGGACGGCGCGGGAGCCACCGGGCGGGCGTCGGGCGTGCGGCGAGGGCGGGGCAGTGCGTGAAGACGTGGGACGGCATGCCGCCAGGGTACGGGGCGCCAGGGCCGCACCGCAAGTCGGTCAGCTCGTTCGGATACAATGGCAGGTTGCCCGATTCGTCGCACCGAGCCCCATTCCATGAAAGAAGCCCGCCATTCCCGCGGCTTGCGTGATCGCAAGTCGCACTTGTCGCCCGATGCCGAGCGTCTGGTGGCGGCTGCCCTGGGGTTGTCGAACTCGGGCAGCCGGACCGAGGACCGCTTCTGGGAGGCGGCGCTGGCCGCCCGCATCGAGCGGCTGCTCGATGGCGGGCACGTGCAGGCGGTCGGCGACGCGCTCGATCGCCTGAACCAGGCGGACATCGAAGGCTACAGCGCGCTGATCGAGTCGGTCGAGGACGCGAGCGAAGCCCTGACCGTCGAGGTCGACGGCCAGGCATGGCAGTGCCTGCTGGTGTCAGCGCCGCTGGTGGTCTGGACCCGGTTCCGGATCCCCTCGGGGCCGATCCCCTCGGAGTCCGCGCAGGTGCTGGGCACCCACTGGCAGGCGCACGTGCTGGCGGCCAATGCGCGCTTTCGAATGATCCCCTACCTGTACAGCATCGATCAGATGCCGCGCGACTTCGCCGAACTGCGCCGCCTCACGCGCAAGCTGGGGCAGGGGGCGATCGCCGGCAGCGCGCCGCGGCTGGACCTGAAGTCACTGCCCGAGACCGCCGAGATGCTCGCCGACACGCGCTTCATGCTCGGCGTCGTCGCGGCGCCGCGGGGTCAGGCGCTCTTTCGCTGGCAGGAGACCGATGCGAGCGACCACGCGAGCCGGGTCCAGTGCCTGGAACAATGGATCGCGCAGGGCCGCCCCACGATCGAGCCCCTGCTTCCGGGGTGTGGCTTCGAGTGCCTGCTGCCGGACGCCTATCACCTGAACATGCGCGAGTCGGATCGGCGGGTGCGTCCGTACGCGATTCGTGCGGCGGTGCACCTGCTGACGCACGCGCTGTCGATCAAGGCCGACGAGATCCACGCCGCGGTGGCCGCGTTCGGTGGCGAGCGGGTCGATGAATACCGGATCGGCTTGTCGGTGGGTGACAGCGAGGAGGTGGCGCAGGGCGTGGTCTGGCCGCTGCTGGGGGCCGAATCCGACACCGACGATCCGTCGCCACTCGAGACGATCCGCGCCACGCTGCGCGAGGCCGGGGTTCTCGAGATCCGCACCTGGCCCGACCTGAACGAACCCGAGTTCTGCGAAGACTGCGGCGTGCCGCTGTACCCGAACGTCAAGGGTGACATCGTCCACGCGGACATGCCCGAAGACGTCGAGCCCGAGGCCACGCACTTCCATTGAACGCCGGCCCGCCGGCGGCGGGCTCGCCCCGACCGCTCAGGCCGGGCGCGCACCCGATGCCGCGCCGCGCCCGGGGCGCAAGGCCTCCTGCGCCAGCCGGATGCGTTCGTCCAGGTAGGCTCCATAGAAATCGCGCGACGGGTACCCCACCAGGCGCTCCGCGAGTTCGCCCGACGGGCCGAGGAAGGCGACGGTGGGCGTCACCCGGATGTGCAGCGCCCGGCCCAGCGCCGCGGGCGATGCGGCGTCCCACCAGGCCGATCCGTCGGCCGCGGCGGGGGCGCCCGGGCGCTCGCTGAACGCGCGAGCGTCGGCGAGGTCGAACTCCACCACCTGGACGCGACGCGCACCCGCCTCGCGCGCGAGGTGGACGAGCTGTTCGCGACGCAACACCTCGCACCACGGACAGTCGACTCTCGAGAACATCGCCACCACCGGCTCACCGGTGGCCAACGCGCGCGCGCGCAGCGGTGCGAGAGACCGCGGACGGGCCAGTGACGGGTTCGTCGCGGCGCGTGAGCTCATCACCGGCGAGGCGAGAGCCGCCAGGGCGATCGCGGCAAGGCAGACGCGTCGACGCGCGCTCGCGGCGGGTGTGTCGCGGGCGTCGGGCAGGGCTGGCAAAGCGGGGTGTTGGACGCGCTGCATCGGACCAGTATAGACACGATTGACGATATGCGTCTATGCGCATATAGTCCGCAAAAAACAAGACGGATGCGCCGATTCCAGGCGCCCGCGACGGCGCCTGAAGCGCGCCACGGAGGACGACATGGTCGATGAACTCGGACGCGTGTTCGAGACGGTATCCAGGTACTTCGCGCTGCTCGCCGAGCCGATGCGCATCCGGATCCTGCACGCCATCTGCGAGCGCGAACGCAGTGTCACCGAGATCGTCGAAGAGACGGGCGCGACGCAGACGAACATCTCCCGTCACCTGAACTCGATGTATCGCGCCGGCGTGCTGACGCGGCGCAAGGAAGGCCAGTTCATCTACTACGGTGTCGCCGACACCGCACTGACCGAGATCTGCCGCACCGTCTGCGTGCACATCGCCGCCCGGGCCGGCAACGAGACGCCCGACCAGAAGGAACTGCTGCGCTTTGCGCGCGATCTGCAAGCGGCCGACGAACACCGCCGAGAAACACCGGCGAAGACCGCCGCGCGCCGCGGCGCGCGCACCCGCGCCGGCTGAGCCGGGCACCTCGTTCCACCCCCGCCAGACACCCAGGAGTCTCGATGGCGAATGTTCCCGTTTCCGGGCGGATCCGTCCCGCCCCCGCCGCGCTGCCCGATGACGAACTGGCCGCGATCGGCCGCCGGGCACGGCGTCTGTTCATGGGCAAGGCGCTCGCCGCGGGCGCCGGTGCGGTGGCGGTGCCGATGGCGGCCCGTGCGCAAGGGTCGTCGGAAGGCGGTGCCGCGCGCACGCGGGCGCTCGGACGAGGTGACCCCGCGATCCTCGAACTGCCCGCCCACACCCGAAGCCTGGGACAGCCCGTCGCCGCGCGCGGCTACGGCCTGCCCTCGACCTGGGAGAAGAACCTGCAGCGCCGCGAGAGTCCAGGGCTCACCCGCGTGTCGGCCGCCTCGGTCAGCTTCACGCCGCTGCAAGGCACCTTCGGCATCATCACGCCGAACGGCTTGCACTTCGAGCGCCACCACCAGGGCTGGTACGACATCGATCCCAGCGGGCACCGCCTGATGGTGATGGGCATGGTGCGCGAGCCGAGGGTCTTTACGATGGACGACCTGATGCGCCTGCCCGCGGTCTCGCGGATCCACTTCATCGAGTGCGGCGCCAACACCGGCATGGAGTGGGGCAACGTCGCGGTGCCGACCGTGCAGTACACCCACGGCATGCTGTCGTGCTGCGAGTACACCGGCGTGCTGTTGTCGACACTGCTGGATCTGGTCGGGGCCGACACCCAGCGCGGGCGCTACCTCCTGGCCGAGGGTGCCGATGGGTCGTCGATGACCCGCACGATTTCGATGCAGGCCGCGCTGGACGACGTGATGGTCGCCTGGGCGATGAACGGCGAGATGCTGCGACCCGAGAACGGCTACCCGCTGCGGCTCGTGGTGCCCGGCGTGCAGGGGGTGTCGTGGGTGAAATACCTGCGCCGCCTCGAGGTGGGTGACCAGCCCTTCCACACGAAGGACGAGGTGATCCACTACGTCGACCTGATGCCCGACGGCACGCACCGGCAGTTCACCTCGCTGCAGGAGGTGAAATCGGTGATCACGACGCCCTCGGGCGGACAGGTGCTGCTGGATCGCGGGTACTACAACATCACCGGCCTGGCCTGGTCCGGGCGCGGCCGCATCCGCCGGGTGGACGTCTCCACCGATGGCGGCAGGAACTGGCGCACCGCGCGGCTGGAGTCGCCGGTGCTGAGCAAGGCCCTGACGCGTTTCAACATCGACTGGGTCTGGGACGGGGCGCCCGCGGTGCTGCAGAGTCGTGCGATCGACGAGACCGGCCACGTCCAGCCGAAGATCAACCAGTTGCGGGCGGTGCGTGGCACGCGTTCGATCTATCACAACAATGCGATCCAGTCCTGGAAAGTGTCCGAGACCGGCGAGGTGTTCAATGTCCAGGTCTTCTGAGCGTCGGGCGGGGCGTCTTCCGGCGGCGCTCGCGCTGGGCGCCGCGCTGTTCGTCGGCGCGATGCCGGCGGTGGCGCAGACGGCGGTGGTGACGCAGACGTCGGTGACGCAGACGCCGGGCGCGCGGGCGGCGGCCGCACCGGCCCGCCCGGCGACGACGACGGTGACGCGTCCCTGGGCCGACATCGGCCGGCCGGCCACGCCCGACGAGATCCGGGCCTGGGACATCGATGTGCGGGCCGACTTCAAGGGCTTGCCGCCGGGGTCGGGCTCGGTCGCGAAGGGCCAGGACGTCTGGGAGGCGAAGTGCGCCTCCTGTCACGGCATCTTCGGCGAATCCAACGAGGTGTTCACGCCGATCGTGGGGGGCACGACGAAGGACGATGTCCGCACGGGGCGGGTCGCGAACCTGCTGCGTCCGGACTACCCGCAACGCACCACGCTGATGAAGCTCTCGCAGATCTCGACGCTGTGGGACTACATCAACCGCGCGATGCCCTGGAACGCGCCGAAGTCGCTCAGCGTCGAGGAGGTCTATGCGGTCGTCGCGTACATCCTGCACCTGGGCGACATCGTGCCCGCCGATTTCGTGCTGAGCGATCGCAACATGGCGCAGGTCCAGCAGTGGCTGCCCAATCGCAACGGCAAGATGGTCTATCGCAACCTCTGGGAGAAGAACGGCCGACCCGACGTCAATGGCGTCGCGTGCCTTCGGGACTGCGCGACGGTGATGGACGTGCGTTCGAGCCTGCCCGAGCACGCGCGCAACGCGCACGGGAACCTGGCCGAGCAGAACCGGATCGTCGGCCCCTTTCGTGGCGCCGACACGACGCGGCCCGCGGGGGAGAACGCCTCCCGGCTGGCCTCGGCCGCGTCGACCCGCGCGGCGGTCGCGCAGGTGCACGTCAGCAAGGGGTCCTTGCTCAAGCCGCCGGCGGACATCGCGAAGGACGGGGCGTGCCTGGCCTGTCACTCGGCCGAGCGCTCGCTGGTCGGTCCGGCGTTCAAGCAGATCGCCGCGCGCTACCAGGGCGACGCGAAGGCCGAGGAACTGCTGGTCATCAAGGTGCGCAATGGCGGGCAGGGGGCCTGGGGCTCGGTGCCGATGCCGGCCAACACGCAGTTGAAGGACGAGGACATCCGCGCGGTCGTGCGCTGGATCCTCGATGGCGCGCGATGAGCGCGACCCGCACGGGGCGCCCGCCCAGGGCGCCGCGCCCGTCCGTCGTGTCCGTTCGGGCCGCTCGGACGAGCGCGGCCGACCCGCGTAAAATTGTCAGGTTCTACACCAAGGAGTGCGTTGCATGATCCCTTCCCGTCGTGAAACCCTGCGAGCCGCCGGCGGCCTGGGGACCTACGCCACGCTGGCGGCGATCGGCCTGTTGCCCGCCGGACGGGTCGCGGCCCAGTCGTTCGCCGCGGCCTTCCAGACCAAATCGATCGCCGACACCCTGAAGGCGCTGGGCGTGAGTTCGCCGGCCGACTCCAAGGACGTCGTGATCAATTCTCCGGACATCGCCGAGAACGGCGCCGTGGTGCCGGTGGGCGTGCGCTCGAACCTGCCGCGCACCGAGATGATCGCGCTGCTCGTCGAGAAGAACCCGAACGCGCTGGCCGGCGCGTACACGCTGATGGAGGGTGCCGAGCCCGACGTCAACATGCGCATCAAGATGGGCCAGAGCTCGGACGTCTTCGCGATCGTGAAGGCCGATGGCAAGTACTACATGGCCAAGAAGGAAATCAAGGTCACCCTCGGTGGCTGCGGCGGCTGAGCCCGCGCCCCGACGCCTCAACATTCAAGCGGAGTCAAACCCGATGCCCGATCCGATGCGTATCCGAGCCACTGCCAAGGATGGCGTGGCCGATGTCCGAGTCCTGATGGCCCACGAGATGGAGACCGGTCAGCGCAAGGACCCGACCGGCAAGGTCATTCCGGCCTGGCACATCTCCGAGGTCACCGCCTCGTTGAACGGCAAGCCGGTGATGGTCGCCCACTGGGGGCCGGCCATCTCGAAGAACCCCTACCTGCAGTTCAAGGTCAAGGGGGCCAAGGCCGGCGACAAGATCACGATCGCCTGGGTCGACAATCGCGGTGAGAAGCGCACCGACGAGGCGACCATCAGCTGAGGCAGCTTACGCGGCCAAGGTCCACCCAGAGACCCGCCCCGCCTGATCGACTTTCCTTCCGAGGAGACACCATGAGGATCCGAACGCGCCAGGCGTGCCTGGCCGGCCTGGCAGTGCTTGCGCTGTGCGCGACGCCGGGCGTTGCCCAGCAGGACCGCACGATCGCCGAGATCGAGCGTTACCGACAGATGCTGCAGGATGGCAACCCCGCGGACCTGGTCTCGGCCAAGGGCGAGGGGCTGTGGAAGCAGGCCCGCGGCCCGCGCAACGTCTCGCTCGAGAAATGCGACCTCGGCCTCGGTCCCGGCGTCGTGAAGGGCGCCTACGCCCGTTTGCCACGGTATTTCGCCGATGTCGACCAGGTGATGGACTTCGAATCGCGCCTGGTGCATTGCATGGTGACGCTGCAGGGCATGGACCGCGCGAGCCTCGTCCGTGCGCCGTACTCGGCCGAAGGCCAATCCGCCACCGACCTCGAGGCGCTGACCGCGTACGTGGTGGAGGAGTCGCGCGGCGAGACGATCGCGGTGCCGCAGCAGCACCCGAAGGAAGTGGCCGCGTTCGAGCGTGGGCGCAAGATGTTCTATTTTCGCGGCGGCCCCTTCGACTTCTCCTGCGCCACCTGCCACTCGATCGACGGTCAGCGCATCCGGCTGCAGGACTTGCCGAACCTGAACCAACGCCCCCAGGCACAGCGTGCGTTCGCGACCTGGCCGGCGTATCGGGTTTCGCAGGGCGCCTTGCGCACGATGCAGTGGCGCCTGTTCGACTGCTTCCGCCAGCAGCGCTTTCCGGCGCTGAACTATCTCTCGCCCGCCTCGGTCGACCTGATCACCTACCTCGGTGTGAACGCGAGCGGCGGCAAGATGGATTCACCCGCGATCAAGCGCTGAGGAGACCTCATGAACCACACATCGAGCAGGTCGGCGCCGGTGCGCCGGTGGACGGCGGCCGTCGTCGCGGGCGTGGCCCTGGTCACCGGGTGCGCGACACCCGCCAGCGGGCCGACCGACGAACAGGTCGCCGCGGTGCTGAAGGCGTCGTTCAGCGAGCGCGGTCCGGCTCGGCTGGATCGGCTCTCGCAAAGCGAACTGCAGCGCGCCTGCAGCCTGATGGCCGGGCAGGAACTGGCCAAGGCCGATCGCGAGCGCCTCGAAAAGGCGGCGCTCGCGGGCGTCCGGTATCCCGCTGACGGCAAGTTCCTGGGTGACTGGCGCGAGGGCGAGCGGATCGCGCAGAACGGCCGTGGCCTGCAGTTCTCCGATCCGGTGGGGGCGCCCAACGGCGCGAACTGCTATGCCTGCCACAAGCTCGCCCCCAAGGAGCTCTCGTTCGGCAACATCGGGCCGTCGCTGCAGCAGTACGGCAAGCTTCGGGGGCAGGGCGAGGCGGTGCTGCGCTACACCTGGGCGAAGATCTACAACGCGCACTCGTTCAACGCGTGCTCGCAGATGCCGCGTTACGGCGATGCCGGCATCCTCACCGAGCAGCAGATGCGCCACGTGATGGCCTTGCTGCTGGATCCGGCCTCGCCGGTCAATCAGTGAGTCTGGCGATCCCGGCCAGGCGGGGCGGGCGCGCCACGCGCACCGCCCTGCCGCGACGCCGGACGTGCCGACGAGTCCGCCCATCCCCGACTTTCGGGGCCCATTGTCTCGGATGCATGCGTTCTTGCGCATGCACACATGATCATCTCCCGAGGTGAGCCCGATGAATCGACGCGAGTTCCTGCACCTGATGGCGATGGCCCAGGCCGCCGGCCTGGCCCTGGACGCGCCGAGCGCCTGGGGCGCGGAAGGGGACGCCCTCTACGACCTGCCGCGTTTCGGCAATCTGCACCTGTTGCACTTCACCGACTGCCACGCCCAACTGATGCCGATCCACTTCCGGGAGCCGAGCGTGAACCTCGGCGTGGGGCCGGCCAAGGGTCAGGCGCCACACCTGGTCGGCGAGGCGCTGCTCAAGGCGTTCGGCGTGCGCCCCGGCGGCCGCGAAGCCCACGCGTTCACCTACCTCGACTTCGAGGCGGCCGCCCGGCGTTTTGGCAAGGTGGGCGGCTTCGCGCACCTGGCCACGCTGGTCAAGCGGCTCAAGGCCTCCCGCCCCGGCGCCTTGCTGCTCGACGGCGGCGACACCTGGCAGGGCTCGGCCACCTCGCTGTGGACGAACGCCCAGGACATGGTCGATGCCTGTCGGGAGCTCGGTGTCGACATGATGACCGCGCACTGGGAGTTCACCTACGGTGCCAAGCGGGTGCAGGAGATCCTCGCGAAGGACCTGAAGGGGCGCACCGAGTTCCTCGCGCAGAACGTGAAGACCACCGACTTCGAGGATCCGGTCTTCACGCCCTATGCGATGCGCGAGATGAACGGCGTGCCGTTCGCGGTGATCGGCCAGGCGTTCCCGTACACGCCGATCGCCAATCCGCGCCACTTCGTGCCGGAGTGGTCGTTCGGCATCCAGGACGAACGCCTGCAGACGCTCGTCGACGAGGTGCGCGGCAAGGGGGCGAAGGTGGTCGTGGTGCTCTCGCACAACGGCATGGACGTGGACCTGAAGATGGCCTCGCGGGTGCGCGGCATCGACGTGATCCTGGGCGGGCACACGCACGATGGCATGCCCGCGCCGATCGCGGTGTCCAATCCCGGCGGGCGCACGCTGGTGACCAACGCCGGCTCCAATGGCAAGTTCCTGGCGGTGCTCGACCTGGACGTGCGCGGTGGCCGGGTGGCCGACGTGCGCTACCGCCTGCTGCCGGTGTTCTCGAACCTGCTCGCGCCCGATCCCGCGATGGCCTCGCTGATCGAGCGCATCCGCCAGCCGTTCAAGGCGCGGCTCGAGGAGCCGCTGGCGGTCACCGAGGGACTGCTGTACCGGCGCGGCAACTTCAACGGCAGCTTCGACCAACTGATCCTGGACGCCTTGATGGAGGTCAAGGGCGCGCAGATCGGATTCTCGCCGGGCTTTCGCTGGGGCACCTCGATCCTCCCCGGACAGACGATCACCCGCGAACACCTGATGGACCAGACCGCGATCACCTACCCGCACACCACGGTGACGTCGATGACCGGAGAGTTCATCAAGACGGTGCTCGAGGACGTCGCCGACAACCTGTTCAACCCCGATCCGTACTACCAACAGGGCGGTGACATGGTGCGGGTCGGCGGTCTGACCTACACCTGCGACCCCCTGGCCAAGGCCGGCTCGCGCATCTCGGACATGCGCCTGGGTGGGGTCCCGATCGACGCCGGCAAGACCTACACCGTGGCCGGTTGGGCGCCGGTGGCCGAAGGCGCGAGCGGCGAGCCGGTGTGGTCGGTGGTCGAGACCTGGCTCAAGGCGCAGCGTCGGGTCACGCCGCGCCAGCTCAACCAGCCCCGTCTGGTCGGCATGGCGGGCAACCCGGGCATGGCGTCCTGAGGCGACGCGCGGCACCGGCGGCGGGCGGGTTCCGAGGGGCCTCCCGACCACAGGTCCCCGGCGTGTCGCACCGGAACGCCCTGGCGGATTCGGCCGGTGTGGCGTCCCGGCCTCAGGTTCGACGAGTCCCATTGCGCAATATCAAGGCGGACGCCGGGCGCTCTCGATAGAGTGGCTTCACACCGTCCTCCTGGTGTTTTCAAGGCGCGATGCGAATCCCCGGATTCCTCCGCGCCTTTTTTCTTTTCCCTGATCCTGGCAGCCCTGATGTTCCGTTGCGGGCCGGATCCGTGGGTGCCGGGCGCCTGCGTCGACTGATCCGTCCCGGGGCGCGCACCCGATCCGACTATCATGGCGCCTTCAGCCACGGGGCGTGGCCCCTCAGGGAGAACGGTGATGGCGCGGGTGCAGGTGACGAGCGAAGTGAGCGGGTCGGTCTGGAAGATCGAGACCGCGCTGGGTGCCCAGGTGGGGGCCGACGACAACCTGCTGATCATCGAGTCGATGAAGATGGAGATCCCCGTGCCCAGCCCGCGGGCGGGCAAGGTGGTCGAGATCCGCGTCGCCGAGGGCGAACCGGTCAAGGAAGGCCAGGTCGTCGTCGTGATCGAGTGATCGATCGCCCGGCGCGGGCCTCGACCGGGCTCGCGTTCAATCGATCTGGACCAGCACCTTGCCGATCTGCGCCATGCTTTCGGTGACCTCGTGGGCCGCCGCGGTGTCCTTCATCGCGAACTTGTCGTAGTACTGATGGTGCAACTCCCCGGCGGCCAGCGCCGAGGTGATGAACATCGCGGCCTCGTCGTGCGCCGCCTGGGGCATCGCGTACACCAGCACGAAGCGCACCGTCAGGTCCTTGGCCAGCATCGGCCAGAAGGGGATCGCCGGTTCGGGCACGGCGTCCGACGCGTAGGCGGCGATCACACCGCCCGGGCGCAGCAGCGGCAGGTTCACCGGCAGGTTCTTGCCGAACGCCACCTCGATCACCCGGTCCACGCCCTGCGCCTGACCGGTGATCGCCTGGACCCTGGCCACCACGTCCTCTTCCCGATAGTTCACCACCGCGTGCGCGCCGGCGGCCAGGGCCTGGCGCGCCTGGGCCTCCCGGCTGACGGTGGCGATCACGCGGGCGGCCCCCAGCAAGCGCGCGACCTGGATCGCATAGAAGCCCACCGCGCCGGCACCCCCGTGGACCAGGACGGTCTGTCCCAGGACCGGACCATCGGCCATCACGCAGCGGTGCGCGGTCATCGCCGGAATGCCCATGCAGGCGCCCGCCTCGAAATCGGTGCGATCGGGCAGCGGCACCGCCTTGAAGGCGGGCACCACCGAGTACTGCGCGCAGGTGCCGTGCGCGCGGCCCAGCGTCGCCTCGTAGATCCACACGCGTTGCCCGACACGTGACGCGTCGACCCCGGGACCGACCGCGTCGATCACGCCGGCCCCATCCTGGTGAGGGACGATGACCGGAAAGGGCATCGCGACGTTGCCGCGCGCGCCGCCCCGGGTCTTGGTGTCCGAGGGGTTCACCGCGGACACGTGGACTCGCACCCGCACCTCCCCGGGACCGGGCTCCGGCGTGGGGCGTTCCCCGAACTGCAGCACCTCTCGGGCGGGCCCCTTGCGCTCGTACCAGACTGCCTTCACGGTCTTTCTCCCAGTGTGTGGTCGACGAGCGCGATTGAACCACAGGCGACGGCCACCGGGCGTGGATCGAAATTCGGCCGGCGCGCGGGCCTGCCGCGCGGCGTCCATGCCAGGATGCCGCCATCGCGGGCGCCCATCGCGGTCCGTGCCGACGGGCCCCCACCCAGACCCCTTCACCTTCCAGGAGATCCGATGAGTTCTTCCCCGCTGGTCAGCCTCGAGATCGAGGACGGCATCGGTGTGATCACCGTGAACAACCCGCCGATGAACGCGCTCAGCCCGGGCGTGCCCGAGGGCATCGTCGAGTCGATCGACCGATGCGTGGCCGACCCCTCGGTCAAGGCGATGGTGCTGATGGGCGGCGGGCGCAGCTTCATCGCCGGGGCCGACATCCGATTCTTCGGCAAGGCGCGGCCGGTGCTCAAGCGGCGCACCTACGACGCGATGGAGGAGAGCACCAAGCCGATCGTCGCGGCGATCCATGGGTTCGCCCTCGGCGGGGGCCTGGAGAACGCGCTGGCCTGCCACTACCGGGTCGCCGTGCCCACCGCGAAGGTCGGGCTGCCGGAGGTGCTGATCGGGCTGCTGCCGGGCGGCGGCGGCACCCAGCGCCTGCCGCGGGTGGTTGGACCGAAGGTCGCGCTGGACATGATCGTCACCGGTCGTCACGTGCCGGCCCCGGAGGCCAAGGCATTGGGCATCCTCGACGAAGTCGTCCCCGGCAAGAACCTGCGCGCCGAGGCGATCGCCTTCGCCCGCGGCATCGCGGACAAGCGTCCGTTGCTGCGGGTGCGCGATCGCAACGACCGGCTCGCCGAGGTCGAGACGGACCCGGGGATGTTCGACGCGATGCGCCAGTCGATCGCGAAGAAGGCCCGCAACCAGACCGCGCCCTTTCACTGCATCGCCTGCGTCGAGGCGGCGACGCGCCAGCCCTTCGACGAGGGCATCCAGACCGAGCGCCGGCTGTTCGGCGAACTCGAGAACGCCGAGGAGTCGCGCGCGCTGCGCTACGTGTTCTTCAGCGAGCGCGAGGCGGCGAAGATCCCGGGACTGGCGGCCGAGGTCACCGGACCGGACGTGCGCCTGGTCGGCGTGGTGGGCGCGGGCACGATGGGCGGCGGCATCGCGATGAGCTGCGCCGATTTCGGCCTGCCGGTGCGCATCGTCGACGCCTCCGCGGAGGTGCTGGAGAAGGGCGTCAAGCGGATCCGCGACAACTACGCGATCAGCGTCAAGCGCGGCAGCCTGACGCAGGCCGAGATGGACGCGCGTCTCGCGCTGATCGAGCCGATGGGGGATCTGGCAGACCTGGCCACCTGCGACGTGGTGATCGAGGCGGCGTTCGAGGACATGGAGGTGAAGAAGGCGCTGTTCACCCGGCTGGACGCGGTGATGAAGCCGGGCGCGCTGCTGCTGTCGAACACCTCGGCGCTGGACATCGACGAGATCGCGTCGGTCACGAAGCGCCCCGAGGTGGTGGCCGGCGCGCACTTCTTCAGCCCGGCCAACGTGATGAAGCTGCTCGAGGTGGTCAAGGGCGCGAAGACCTCGTCGCAGACCCTGGCGGCCACGCTCAAGCTGGGCCGCGCGATCGGCAAGATCGGCGCGGTCGCCGGCAACACCGACGGGTTCGTCGCGAACCGCAGCCGCGGCCCGTTCAACACCGAGATGAACCTGATGCTCGAGGAGGGGGCGCTGCCCGAGCAGATCGACCGAGTGATGGTCGATTTCGGCTATCCGATGGGGCCGTTCGCGGTGGGCGACCTGGCCGGTCTGGACATCAGCTACGCCGCGCGCCAGCGTCGTGCCGCGGCCGACCCCAACTACCGCCGGCTGCCGATTCCGGACCGGCTCGTCGAGATGGGTCGCAAGGGTCAGAAGACCGGTGCGGGCTGGTACCGCTACGAGCCGGGTGATCGCACGCCGCACCCGGACCCGGTGGTGGCGCAGCTGATCGCGGAAGTGGCCAGCCGGCAGGGCGGGGCGCCGCGCCGCTTCACCGACCAGGAGATCCTGCACCGCCTGTTGTTCGCGTCGGTGAACGAGGCCTGCAAGATCCTCGAGGAGGGCAAGGCGATCCGCGCCAGCGACGTCGACGTGATGTGGCTGCACGGCTTCGGATTCCCCCGATACCGTGGCGGCCTGATGTTCTGGGCCGATGGTGTCGGCGCGCGCGCGGTTTACGACCAGGTCCGCGCCTGGCACGAGCGCTACGGGGAGCGCTGGGCGCCCAGCGCCTTGCTCAAGGAGGTGGCCGAGGCCGGTGGCCTGTTGCGCGAGGTGACCGGCCGGCGGCCGATCTAGCGCCGGACGCCAAGCGGCCCGCCCCGGCGAACCGGGCGGGCGGCTCGCGACTCAGGCGCTGCGAACCAGGCGACCGGGCAGGGCGCCGGTGGGTTCGCCGTGTCGGTAGGTGATCTGCCCGGAGACGATGGTGGCGTCGTAGCCGGTGGCGCGTTGCTGGAAGCGGCGACCGCCCGCGGGGAGGTCCTTCAGCACGATCGGGGTGTGCACGCGCAGCCGATCCATGTCGATCACGTTCAGGTCGGCCTTCTGTCCGGCCACCAGCGCGCCACGGTCGGCCAGGCCCATCGCGCGCGCATTGCGCGCGGTGAGCAGGTTCACCAGCAGCGGCAGCGGCAGGCGTCCGCTCTGACGATCGCGACCCCAGTGCGTGAGCAGGTAGGTGGTGAAGCTCGCATCGCAGATCGAGGCGACGTGCGCCCCGCCGTCGCCCAGGCCGAACAAGGCGTTCGGGTGCGAGAGCTGCTCGCGGCAGGTGTCCAGCGAACAATCGGCGTAGTTCGCGAAGGGCGCGAGCAGCAGCGCGCTGCCCTCGTCCTCGAGCATCAGGTCGTAGCAGGTGTCCAGGATGCTGGCACCGCGCGTCTTCGCGATTTGGGCCACCGAGCGCTCGATTGGCGGCTCGTAGTCCGGCGGGTTGCCCAGCGCGAACACGCGCTCGTAGTCGTAGGGCTTCAGGTCGATGCGCAGGAACGGATTCTCGGTGGCCTCGGCGAGGATTCGCGCCCGCACCTGCGGATCGCGCATCGCGGCGACCATCTCGGCCGGCGGCTTGTCGCGCAAGGCCTGGAACGTGGCCGAACCGTGGATCGGGCTGCGGTTGGCCTGCAGGCCGAAGAGCACGCCGACCACGCGCGGGGCGACCTGCGCCGACACCTGCAGTCCGGCCTGCGACTGCTCCTGCATCCGGGCGAGCACGGTCCGCCAGCCGGACGGCTTGGCATGGCTCTGCGCCAGTGACAGCGACATCGGCCGACCGCTGGCACGGGCGACGCGGAACAGCATGCCGAGCTCGTCGCCCTGGCTGCTGGCCATGTCCGAGATGAACTGCAGCACGCCGCGCCCGGCGTCCGACAGGCCCTGTGCGATCCCGGTGAGTTCGTCCTCGGTGGCCTTCAGCGACGGCGTGGGTTCGCCCTTGATCGAGCGGTGGTTCATCGAGCGCGACGTCGAGAAACCCAACGCGCCGGCGGCCACAGCGTCGCGCGACAGGCGCCGCATCTGCGCGATGTCGTCCGGGTTCGCCGGTTCCAGGCGCGCGGCGCGCTCGCCCATCACGTACACCCGCAGCGCCCCGTGCGGCAGTTGCGCGCCGACGTCGATGTCGCGGGGACGGCTGTCGAGATAGTCGAGGTATTGGCCGAAGGACTCCCACTGCCAGCCCAGGCCCTCGTGCAGCGCCGCGCCCGGGATGTCCTCGACACCTTCCATCAACTCGATCAGCCGGTCGCGGTCCTGGGCGCGCACGGGGGCGAAACCGACGCCGCAGTTGCCCATCACCGCGGTGGTGACGCCGTGCAGGCTGGACGGCTGCAGGCGCTGATCCCAGGTGGCCTGTCCGTCGTAGTGGGTGTGGATGTCCACGAAGCCCGGCGTGACGAGACGACCGCGGGCGTCGATCTCCTCGGTGCCCCGGCCCTCGACGCGGCCCACCGCCGCGATGCGACCCTCGCGCACGGCCACATCGCCTTCGCGCAACGCGTTGCCCAGGCCATCGGCGAGCGTGCCGCCACGGATGACGAGATCGTATTCGGCTTTCATCGGGGATCCTCCTGGTCGATACAGCCGAGGATCATACGGGCGCGGGCGACGCGGTGGCGTGGGCGCGGGGGCTGTTCCGGAATCGCCGCGGCCCGAAAGCCCCGTGGCCAGGGCTCGCCCGCGGTGCGATGCCGCCTCGGCCCGACCCCGTATCATGCGATCGGACCGTCCACCCGACCCCGTCGCACCCGACCGATCCTTCCGCCAGGAGCCCGCCCGCATGTCCGCGTCCCCCGCCGTCCTCCACGCCCGGGCCTGGCCCCGCCGGGTGCCCTGGGAGATCCCCGTGGCGCAGACCACGCTGTGGGACAACCTCGAGATCACCGTGCGGCGGTATCCGGACAAGGCGGCCTTCGTCTTCTTCGGCCAGGCGCTGAGCTTTCGTGCGCTGCACGAGCAGGCCTTGCGCGTGTCCGCCTGGCTCGCCGGACCCGGGGGCGTCCAGCCAGGCGATCGCGTGCTGCTCGCAATGCAGAACTGCCCGCAGTACGCGGTGGCGTTCTACGCGTTGCTGCATCGGCGTGCGGTGGTCGTGCCGGTCAACCCGATGAGCCGGGCCGAGGAGCTCGCGCACGCGATCGCCGATCCCGGTGCCCGGCTCGCGTTCTGCGCCGCGGAACTGCTGGGCGAGTTCGATCGGGCCCAGACGCTGCTGGATCCCGAACAGCGGCTTCGCGCTCGGGTCGTCGTCGACTACCGCGACGCGATGCCGGCGGTCGTTTCGGCGGAGGACGCGCCCCCGCCCGCCTGGTCCGCGTGGCTCGAGACGTCGACCGACTCGAGCGATGCCACCACCGCCTGGCGCGAGGTGCTGGCCCAGGCGCCGTCCGGCGATGTCTACGTGGGGCGCCCCGACGACCTGATCGCGCTGTGCTACACCTCGGGCACCACCGGCAAGCCGAAGGGCTGCATGCACACGCACCGCACGATCGGCCACAACGTGCACGCGGGCAGCCTCTGGAACGGCCTGAGCGTGGCCGACGTGGTGCTCGCGGTGGTGCCGATGTTCCACATCACCGGGATGCTCTTCTGCCTTCACGTGCCGATCTACAACGGCGCCACCGCGGTGATCCTGCCGCGCTGGGACCGCGAGCTCGCCGGTCGCCTGATCGGCCGGTACGCGGTGAGCTCGTGGGTGAACATCCCCACGATGATCATCGACCTGCTCGGCAGTCCGAACGTCGCGCGCTTCGACCTGTCCAGCCTTCGCTACATCGGTGGCGGCGGGGCGGCGATGCCGCAGGCGGTGGCCGAGCGGCTGAAGGCCAGCTACGGGCTGGACTACTGCGAAGGCTACGGGCTGACCGAGACCGCCGCGCCCTCGCACAGCAATCCGCCCGACGCCCCCAAGCTGCAGTGCCTGGGCATTCCCTTCATCGGGACCGATTCACGGATCATCGACCCCGACACCCTGCGGCCCGTCGCGCAGGGCCAGACTGGCGAGATCGTGATCCATGGTCCTCAGGTGTTCCTCGGCTATTGGCAACGGCCGCAGGACACCGAGGCGGTGTTCCTGGAGATCGACGGCAAGCGCTTCTTTCGCACCGGGGATCTGGGCCGCGTCGACGAGGACGGGTACTTCTACATCACCGATCGCTTGAAGCGGATGATCAATGCCAGCGGCTTCAAGGTCTGGCCCGCCGAGGTCGAGAACATGCTCTACAAGCACCCGGCGATCCAGGAGGCCTGCGTGATCGCCTCGCGCGATGCCTATCGCGGCGAGACGGTGAAGGCGGTGGTGGTGCTGCGGCAGGGGCACGAGGGCGCGCTCGACGCCGAGGGTCTGCAGGCCTGGGCGCGCGAGCACATGGCCGCGTACAAGGTGCCCCGCCTGGTCAGCTTCGTGGAGGCCCTGCCGAAGTCCGGATCGGGCAAGGTCTTGTGGCGCATCTTGCAGGAGCGGGAGACATGACATCCGAACAGGGATCGAGCCCCGGCGCGATGGCGTCGGGTTCGGTGGCGCCCCGGCGCCGCTGGATGCGGCTGGGCATCGGGGCGGGCATGGGCCTGCTGGCCGGACCGGTGGTGGCGCAGGCCGGGCCGTACCCGAACCGGCCGGTGAAGGTGTTGGTGCCCTACGGCGCGGGCGGGTCCGCCGACAACGCGGCCCGGCTGGTGGCCGAGCGGCTGGCGGCGGCGCTCGGCCAGCCCTTCGTGATCGAGAACCGCCCCGGCGCGTCGGGCACGCTGGCGGCCCAGGCGCTCACGCAGGCGCCCGCCGATGGCTACACGCTGATGGTGGCGCCCACCGCGGTCGCGGCGATCACGCCGGTCACCCGCAAGACGCCCTACGATCCGCTGAAGGACTTCACCGCGGTGGCCAAGCTCTCGGCCTCGGTGGGGATGCTCACGCTGTCGGCGAGCCTGCCGGTGCGCACGCTGCCCGATTTCATCCGCCTGGCCAAGGAGAACCCAGGCAAGTTCGCCTTCGGCAGTTCCGGCGTGGGCACGATCACCCACCTCACCGGCGAGGTGCTGCAGCAGCGCGCGGGCATCAAGCTGCTGCACGTGCCGTACAAGACGATCGTCGATGGCGTGGGCGACCTCTTCTCCGGGCGCATCGCGATGGTGTTCGACCCGTTCATTCTGCCGCAGGTGCGTGCCGGCAAGGCGATCGCGGTCGCCTCGCTGGCCGGGCGTCGGCACCCGGAGTTCCCGGACGTGCCCACCATCGAGGAACTCGGCATCGACATGCAGGGCTTCTCGCAGCGCAGCTGGTTCGGGCTGTTCGGACCCCGGCAATTGCCCGCCGAGGTGGTCGATCGCCTGAACGCGGAGATCGCGCGACTCGACAAGGACCCGGAACTCGCGCGCAAACTGCTGGGTCTGGGCCTGATGCCCGACCACGTCCCCGCGGCCCGCTTCGGGCCGCAGGTGGCCGCCGACATGACCTACTTCGCCAACCTGCTCAAGCAGCTCGACATCAAGCTGGACAACTGAGGATCCCATGCCCCTGGACGCCGACATCGCCCGAATCATCCCGCTGATGCCCTTGCAGGATGTCCCTTCGCTGACGCCCACCGCCGCGCGAGACTCGCTGCGCGCGCTGGCCGCGGCCCGCGCCGATCAGCCCCTGCCGGACCCGGGGAGCGTGCGCAACACGACGCTGCCGGGGCCCGGCGGCCCGATTCCGGTGCGCGTCTACCAGACGTCGCGCCGTCCCGCGCCCACCATCGTCTACTTCCACGGTGGCGGCTGGGTGGCGGGCGACATCGAGACGCACGATCGTGCCGCGCGGCAGCTCGCGATCGAACTCGATGCCACGGTGGTCAGCGTCGACTACCGGCGACCGCCGGAGGCGCGCTTTCCCGCGGCATTCGATGACGCCCTGGCCGCGGTGCGGGCGGTGGCCGCGGATCAGGCGTCGTATGGCGGTGCGGGGCAGCCCCTCGCGGTGGCCGGCGACAGCGCCGGCGGCAACCTCGCGGCGGCGGTGGCGCTGGCCGCGCGCGACGGCGGGCCGCGGATCGCCGCCCAATTGTTGATCTACCCGGTCACCGACGTCACCGGACACTTCCGCGATGCCGCGCTCAATGCCCGGTTCCCGTCCCGGGAGCAGAACGCCGTCGGCTATTTCCTGACGCTGGCGGTGATGCAGTGGTTCGCCGACCACTACCTGGGCGAGTCCGGTCAGGCGGCCGATCCCCGCGTGTCGCCGTTGCGCGCGCCGAGCCTGGCCGGCGTCGCGCCCGCGGTCGTCACCACCGCCCAGTTCGATCCGCTGCGTGACGAGGGGATGGCCTACGCGCAGGCGCTGCGCGCGGCGGGGGTTCGCGTGATCGAACATCACGGCGCGGGCCTGATCCACGGCTACATGGGCATGGGACCGGCGGCGCCCGCGGCGGCCGATGAAGGGCGCCGGGTGCGCGCCGATTTCCGCATGCTGCTGGAAGGCTGACCATGAAGCCCGCGTCGACGCACACCTGCTGTCTGAACCGCGCCGTCTTCTCGTCGCTCGACTTCACCGACCGCGCCAGCTTCGAGGACGCCGGACGCGGCCTCGTGGGCAGCATCCCGGACGCCCGCATCGTCAACGACAAAGGGGCGGTGGTCTGGGACATGTCCGCGTACGCGTTCCTCGAGCAGGAGGAGGCGCCCGACAGCGTCAATCCCAGCCTGTGGCGTCACGCGCGCCTGAACCGTCTGCACGGACTCTTCAAGGTCACCGACGGGATGTACCAGGTGCGGGGGTTCGACCTGGCGAACATCACGATCATCGAGGGTGACAGCGGCATCGTGGTGATCGATCCGCTCACCGTCACCGAGGCCGCGCGCGCCGCGCTCGCGTTGTACCACGAGCACCGCGGCCACCGGCCGGTGCGGGCGGTGATCTATTCGCACAGCCACGTCGACCACTACGGCGGGGTCGAAGGGGTGATCACCCCGGAGCAGGCCGCCAGCGGCGAGGTGCTGGTGTTCGCGCCCGATGGCTTCATGGCGCAGGCCATCTCCGAGAACATCCTGGCCGGGGTGCCGATGCGCCGGCGCTCGCTGTTCCAGTTCGGCCCCACGCTGGAGCGCGGCCCGCTCGGCAACGTCGACAGCGGCCTGGGCAAGGTGGGCGGGCGCGGCAACGTGAGCCTGATCGCGCCGAACCGGATCATCCGCGAGGCCACCGAGCGCCACTTCATCGACGGCATCGAGATCGTCTTCCAGCTCACGCCCGAGACCGAGGCGCCGGCGGAGATGAACTTCTTCTTTCCGCGTCACCGGGTGTTGAATCTGGCCGAGAACGGCTGTCACACGATGCACAACCTGTGCCCGATCCGGGGCGCGAAGACACGCGATTCGCTCGCCTGGTCGAAGTACCTCGACGAGGCGCTCGACGCGTTCATCGAGGGCACCGACGTGTGCATCGCGCAGCACCACTGGCCCACCTGGGGTCGGGAGAACGTGCGCCGCTTCATCGAGGAGCAGCGCGACATGTACCGCTTCCTGCACGACCAGACGCTGCGCCTGATGAGCCACGGGCACACGCCCAACGAGATCGCCGAGCTCGTCTCGATGCCCGCGTCCCTGGGCGCGCGCTGGCACGCGCGACCGTACTACGGTGCCGTCGCCCACAACGTGCGGGCCATCTATGCCCATTACCTCGGCCCCTACGACGGCAACCCGGTCAACCTGAACCCGTTGTCGCCGCAGGACGAATCGCGCCGCTACATCGACTACATGGGCGGCGCCGACGCGGTGCTGTCGAAGGCGCGCCGCGACTTCGAGGCGGGCGACTACCGCTGGGTGGCGCAGATCACCCATCACCTCGTGTTCGCGGATCCGGGCAACGTCGCGGCGCGCGAACTGGCCGCCGACACCCTCGAGCAGCTCGGCTACCAGAGCGAGTCGTCGACCTGGCGCAATGCCTATCTGCTCGGCGCCAAGGAGCTTCGGGTGGGCGCCCCGAAGCCGCCGCCCGGCGCGCAGGGGGGCGTGTCGCCCAAGGTGGTGGCGATGCTGCCGATGCCGATGTTCTTCGACTACCTGGCGATCCGGGTCATCGGCGAACGGGCGCAGGGTCTGTCGTTGCGCATCGACTGGTTGATGCGCGGCGAGGACGGGCACCACCGGCTGACCTTGAGCAACGGCGCGCTCAGCCACGCCCGCGGCAGCCACGGGGCCCGTGCCCAGGCGACGGTGTCGATGGACCGGAGGGCGCTGGCGGCGATCATGTCCAGCGGCCGGCACTTCTCGGAGGCGCTCGCCGAGGGCCTGATCGCGGTGCAGGGCGATCGGGCCAGCGTCGAGGCACTGTTCGGCACGCTCGATCAGTTCAATCCGATGTTCAACATCCTGGAGCCCTGAGGCCGTCGCCGGTCATTCCGCGCTGGCGCCGGAGAGCCGCACGATCCGGGCCATCCGCTCGGACTCGCTGCGCATCAGCGCGGCCACGCGCTCCGGCGAGAGGTTCATCGGCACCATGCCCTGCGCGGCGAGGTTCTTCTCGACGAACTCCGGGTTGCTCAACAAGGTGGACACCGCGGCGTTCAGCCGCGCGACGATCTCCGGCGGCGTGCCCGCCGGCGCGAAGAACGCGTACCAGGCGCCGATGTCCATGTCCTTGTAGCCCACCTCGGCGAAGGTGGGCACGTCGGGCAGCAGCGGCGAGCGCCGTTCGCCGGAAATCGCCAGCACCTTCGCCTTGCCGGACTTCAGGAAGCCCTGCACGGTGGGGATCGCCGGGAAGGTGAACACGACCTGGCCGCCGATCACGTCGGCCAGCGCGGGCGCCGAGCCCTTGTAGGGCACGTGGACGATGTCCGTCCCGCTGAGCTTCTTGTACATCTCGCCCATCAGGTGCGCCTGGCTGCCCACGCCGTACGAACCGTAGCTGATCGAGCCCGACTTGGATTTCGTCCAGGCGACCAGTTCGGCGAAGGTGTTCACCGGCAGGCTGGCCGACACCGTCAGGGTCAGGTTCAGGTAGGCGACGGTGGCCACCGGCGTGAAGTCGCGCGCCATCTGGTAGGGCAGGGATCGGAACAACGCGGGGTTCAGCACGAAGGTGGCGTCGTTGGTGAACATCAGCGTGTAGCCATCGGCGGGGGCCTTCGCCACGAGTTCCGCACCGATTCCGGTGTTCGCGCCGGGCTTGTTCTCGATCACCATCGGCTGGCCGAGGATGTCGCCCAACCGTTGCGCGACGAGTCGCGCCATGATGTCGGTGGCGCCCCCGGGCGCGTAGGGCACGACCACCCGGATCGGTCGCTGGGGGAAGGTCTGGGCGTGGCTCGGTGCGGTCAGGAGTCCGAGGACAAACCCGACGCACGCGGACAACGCGATGAACCCGCGTGATGACCTGGATCGAACCATGGCGACTCTCCGGTTGGCGTGGTGATCCCGGATGATGGCGCGAACGTCCGTTGGCCGGGGTCCGATTGTCGCGCTGTCGTGTCATCCCCGGGCGGTGGCGTCGCGTTATGGGGCGGGCCGGCGGCTTCACGCCGACCCACGGGAACAGGGAGACGATCATGTGGAAGCGACTCGCGGTGTTGTGGACGGTGGTTCGCGGTGATGCGCGCCTGCTCTGGTACGCGCTGCGCCATCCCAAGGCGCCCGGTTGGCTGAAGCTGGGCACCGCCGGGATCGTGTTCTACCTGGTCTCGCCGGTGGACCTCATTCCGGATCTCGTCCCGCTCTTCGGGGTGGTCGACGACCTGGTGCTGGTGCCGCTCGCGATCCGCTGGCTGCTCGGGCGGCTGCCGGCCGACCTGCGTGCCGACATCGAGCGGCAGGCGGGCCACGGGGTGGGCGAGCGCGGCGGCACGCGCAACCGCCCCGCCGACGTCGTCGATCCGCGCTGAGGCGAGCGCTTGGCGGCGGTGGCGCGGCGCGGGGTCCCTGGGAAGAGCACCGGCCTGACGATCGTGGTCGCGCTGGCACTGGCCGGCTGCGCCAGCGAGGAGTCGGTGCCGGTGCGCAGCGCCCTCAGCCCCGCGCAGGTTCGCGCGCTGGTCGAACGGGCGTTGCCAGCGACACTGGCTGACCGATCGGGATGGGCGGCGGACATCCAGGCCGCCCTGACCGCGCTGGAGGTCCTGCCGACGGTCGCGAACGTCTGCGCCAGCGTCGCCGTGATCGAGCAGGAATCCTCGTTCCGGGCGAACCCGACCGTTCCCGGGCTGTCGCGGATCGCCTGGCGCGAGATCGACGCGAAGGCCGAGCGCGCCGGCGTCCCGGTGCTCGTCGTGCACGCGGCGCTGAAGCTGCCGTCACCGGACGGGCGAAGCTTCAGCGAGCGGATCGACGCGGCCACCACCGAGAAGGACCTCAGCGACCTGTTCGACGACTTCATCGGCATGGTGCCGCTCGGGCAGCGCTGGCTGGCCGGGATCAACCCGGTTCGCACCGGTGGCCCGATGCAGGTGGGCATCAGCTTCGCCGAAGCGCACGCCAAGCGTCGGCCCTATCCCTACGCCTCGGGCGGCAGCATCCGGCAGGAGGTCTTCACGCGGCGCGGCGGGGTCTACTTCGGGATCGCCCACCTCCACGACTACCCGGCGAACTACGATCGGCTGATCTATCGCTTCGCCGACTACAACGCCGGGCATTTCGCCAGTCGAAACGCCGCCTTCCAACAAGCGGTCAGCCGGCTCACCGGCATCGAACTCGCCTTCGATGGCGATCTGCTGGTGCCGGGCGACAAGTCCGTCGCTGGCGGCGCCACCGAGCAGGCCACGCGCAGCCTCGCGCTTCGCCTCGGGTTTCCGGTGGAGCAGGTGCGCGAGACCCTGGCGCAGCAGCACAGCCGGGCATTCGACGACCGGCCCTTGGTGCGCCGTGTCTTCGAGGAGGCCGATCGGGTCCTGGGCGAGCGGCAGCCCCGGGCGATCGTGCCTCGCATTCCCCTGAAGAGCCCCAAGTTCACCCGGCCGCTCACCACCGAATGGTTCGCCCAACGCGTGGACGACCGGCTTCGGCGCTGCCAGGCGCGCCTGGCGACGCCGCCGGCCGACGGTGGCGCGACGCGCAGCCTGCTCTAGACCCTGTCCGGTCGCGGCGCCCGGCGATCGGCCGGGATCCGCCGGGCCTGGCCATGCGGAAACTGGAATCCCCCGTGGCCGGCCGGCCGTGACGGGCGCTGTCGAGGCCCGACGTGTCGCCGTTGCCAGACGGTAGACTCCTTGGCTCGGACCGGGAGGCCGGTCCGCACGATACCCACACGAAGGAAGACACACCATGACACTGCCTCGATTCCACCGCCTTTGGCTGTCCCTGGCGGTCGCCTTGGGCGCCACCTCTGGCGCGCACGCGCAGGACGCGAAGTTGCCGGCCTCGCTGACGCTCACCGCGTACGACACCGGCTCGAACGGCTTCAACCAGGCGGTGGCGGTCGGGACGATGCTCAAGAAGCGATTCAACACCGACCTGCGTGTGCTGCCGGCCGGCAACGACGTGGCGCGCCTGAGCCCGCTGAAGGCCGGCCGCGCCCAGGCCTCGGCGATGGGCATCGGCACCTTCTTCGCGCAGGAAGGCGTGCTCGAGTTCGCGGTGAAGGAGTGGGGGCCGCAGCCCCTGCAGCTGATCCTGTCCTCGTCCACCTGCAACGGCCAGTCCTTGGGCGCCACCGTCGACTCCGGCGTGAAGACCGCCGCCGACTTGAAAGGCAAGCGCGTGGGGATGGTGGTCGGCTCGCCCGCGGTGAACCAGAGCGTTCTCGCGCTGATCGCCTTCGGTGGCTGGACGCCAAACGAGGTGAAGGTCGTCGAGTTCGCGAGCTACGGCGCGATGATGAAGGGCGTGGTCAACAACGAGATCGACCTGTTCTTCGCGTCGACGATCTCGGGTCAGGCCAAGGAGATCGAGAGCTCTCCGCGGGGCGTTTCCTGGGTCCCGATGCCGGCGGCCGACAAGGCCGGTTGGGCGCGGCTGCAGAAGGTCGCGCCGTACTTCTATCCGCACAAGGCCACCTGCGGCGCGGGCATCGCGAAGGGGCAGTCGGTCGAGACCTCCGTCTACCCGTATCCGATCTTCATGGCCTACGGCACCCAGGACGCCAACACGATCTACGCGCTCACCAGCGCGATGCTCACCCACTACGACGACTACAAGGAGGCGGTCCCCGGTGTCGATGGCCTGGAAGGCAAGCGGCAGAACCTGCAGTGGACGATGCCCTATCACCCGGGCGCGATCCGGGCGCTGAAGGAGGCCAAGCTGTGGACCGACGCGGCGCAAAAGCACAACGATGCGCTGATGGCCCGCCAGGCCACCCTGGCCAACGCCTGGAAGGACTTCATGCGCACCAATCCGCCGGAGGACCGTGAACAATTTCGCGCCGCCTGGATGAAGGCGCGTGCGGCGGCGCTGACGAAGGCCGGCATGGAATTGATGGTGCAGTGACAGGGTTCACCCGCCGGGCCGGGGGTTGAGCGGCCGGCTCGGCATTCCGTCACGGTGCCGCCGCGTCAGTGGCGGCACCATGGGACGCCCGCGGTCGCCTGCGATCGCCCTTCCGGTTTCGACTCCGATGACCCCTCGCACGCTGCCCACCGATCCCCTGACCCGCCGCCGTCCCTGGGCTGTCGCGGCCGCGCTGCTGGCCAGTGCCTGGCTCGCCGGCTGCGGCGAGTCCGGCTCCGACGCCGCGGGGGCTGGCACCCAGGCGGGCGGCGTGGCCGAAGTCGGCGAGAAGGCGCTCGATCCCACGGTGGTGGGACGTTCGCGCTGGTCCACCCTGAAGACCTTGCCGATGGTGCCAGTGTCGGCATCGAACCTGCCCGATGGCAAGGTGCTGCTCTGGTCGGCCGACGAGAAGTTCAGCTTCGGTGCCCCCACCGGGCGCACCTACAGCCTGGTGTTCGATCCGGCGGCCGACACGGTCACGGAACGCACGGTCTCCGAGACCGACCACAACATGTTCTGCCCGGGCACCACCAACCTGGCCGATGGGCGCCTGCTGGTGAACGGCGGCATCAGCACCACGAAGACCAGCCTCTACGATCCGGCCACCGGGCAGTGGAGTGCCGGCGCGACGATGAACATCCCGCGCGGCTATCAGGCCAACACCCTGTTGCAGGACGGCTCGGTCCTCACGCTGGGCGGCTCCTGGAGCGGGGGCACTGGCGGCAAGCACGGTGAGATCTGGACCGCGGCCCAGGGATGGCGTCGCCTCACGGGCGTCCCGATCGACAGCTTCCTGTCGCCCGATCCCAGTCGCTCCTTCGGCATGGACAGCCACTTCTGGCTGATTCCGGCGCCCAACGGCAAGGTCTTCCACGCCGGCCCGGGCCGCGCGATGCATTGGATCGACACCACCGGTGCGGGGCGCGTGATTCCGGCCGGCCTGCGGGGTGACGACGAGTTCAGCATCAGCGGCACCACGGTGATGTACGACACCGGCAAGATCCTGAAGGCCGGCGGGGCGCCGCAGTACGACAGTGCGAACGCGAACGCGAACACCTTCGTGATCGATGTGAACGCGGGCCTGACGGTGCGGCGCATCGCGTCGATGGCCTATCGGCGGGCCTTCCACAACAGCGTGGTGCTGCCCAACGGGCAGGTGCTGATCCTGGGTGGCCAGACCTACGCGGTGGGCTTCTCCGACAACAATTCGGTGCTCGTGCCCGAGATCTTCGATCCGATCAGCGAGACCTTCACCACGCTGCCGGCGATGGCCGCGCCGCGCAACTACCACAGTGTCGCGCTGCTGCTGCCCGATGCGCGCGTGCTGTCGGCCGGCGGCGGTCTGTGCGGCGCCGGCTGCACCGGCAACCACCCGGACCTGCAGGTGCTCTCGCCGTATTACCTGTTCAACGCGGACGGCACGCCGGCCACCCGGCCCGTGATCACCGCGGCGCCGGGCAGCGCGCGCCTGGGTCGCGCGATACAGGTGAGCACGAATTCGGCGGTGACGGCGTTCTCGATGGTGCGCATGTCCTCGACGACGCACACGGTCAACAACGACCAGCGTCGCCTGCCGCTGAACTTCGCGGCGGTCTCGGGCACCACCTACAACGTGTCGATTCCCAGCAACCCGGGCCTGGCCCTGCCGGGCGACTGGATGCTCTTCGCGATCGACGCCAAGGGGACGCCCTCGGTGGCCAAGATCGTGCGCATCAGTCTGGATGGCGCCGCCTCGATCCAGCCAATCGATGACCAGACCGCGGTCACCGGCGGCTCGGTGGCGCTGCAGCCCACGGTGACTCTGCCGCAAGGCAGTTCGGCGGCCTACTCGGCCACCGGCCTGCCGCCAGGGCTGACGATCGACGCGGCCACGGGCCGCATCCAGGGCATGCCGAACCTCCCGGGCACCTATCCGGTGAGCCTGAGCGTGGCCACCGCGAACGCCACCAGCAGCACGAGCTTCGTCTGGTCGGTCGCCGATCCCGGCGTGACGCGTTACGTGAAGCTCGAGGCGCTCTCCGAGGTCAACGGCAATCCGTGGGCCTCGGCCGCCGAGATCAACCTGTTCGACAGCACCGGCCGCACGCTGTCGCGGGGCGCCTGGCAGATCACGGCCGACAGCCAGGAGCTGAGCGGCGAGAATGGCGCGGCCGCGAACGCGCTCGATGGCCTGCCAGGCACGATCTGGCATACCCAGTGGACCGGCGGCAACCCGCCGATGCCGCATCAGGTCGTGATCAACCTGGGGGCCGAGTTCAAGCTGGGCGGGATGCGCTATCTGCCGCGCCAGGACGGCTCACCCAACGGGACGATCGGTCGATACCGCATCTCCTTGAGCGCCGATGGTGTCAATTGGGGCACGCCGGTCGCCAGTGGGGATTTCGGGGAGATCGGCACGGGTGCCACCGAGCGCACCGTGTACTTCCAGAACCTGGCGCTGAACCGCACGGCCCAGCAATCGTCCACCTTCGCGGTGGGCGCGGAGGCGAGCAAGGCGGTCGACGGCAACGTCAACGGCGCCTATGGATCGGGTTCGGTGACGCACACTACGAACGAATCGAACCCCTGGTGGGAAGTCGATTTGGCGCAGAGCTACGCGTTGCAGGCAGTCCGCGTCTGGAATCGCACGGATTGTTGTGGCGAACGCCTGGCCAATTTCTATTTGTTCGTCTCCGAGACACCGATGACCGGGCGCACGCTCGCCCAGTTGCTGGCCGATCCGAGCGTCTGGCGCAGCCAGCAGCAGGGGGCCGTGACGCGATCGGCGCTGTTGGCTGCCAGTGGCGCGCGTGGGCGCTACGTGCGGATCCAGCTGAACGGGGCCAACTTCCTGCATCTGGCGGAGGTGGAGGTGCACGGGGCCGTGGCCGACAACCGGCCGCCCACGGTCACCACCCCCGCGCCGATGACCACCGAACAAGGGCAGGCGGCGCGCCTGGCGCTGTCGGCGGTCGACCCGGACGGCGACATCGTCAGCTATTCGGTCACCGGTCTGCCACCGGGCATCGGCGTCAACGCGGCGACGGGTGTCGTCGCGGGCACGCCGACGACGGCCGGGGTCTACGACGTGGCGGTCACGGTCAGCGATGGCCGTGGCGGCAGCGCGAGCACGCGCTTCGCATGGACGGTGCTCGGTCCGCCGCCGGTGCTCGCGCCGGTGTCCGCTCCGGCGATCGTCGCGGGCGGTTCCGCTTCGTACACCGCGAATCCCGGCACCACCGGGAACTTCACCTACCAGTGGACCTTCGGTGATGGGTCTCCTGCCACCGCCTGGTCGTCCAGTCCGACCGCCTCGCACGTGTACGCGGCCGGCGGCGTCTACTTCGTGACGGTCACGGTGCGCACCGAGGACGGCCGCACGTCGGCGCGCAGTTTCTGGCAGTCGGTCCAGGGCACCACCGGTCGTGCGGGGCGCTCGTCCTCGCCGATCGCGGTCGAATCCCGTGCCGGCGCGAACGCCCGTGTCTGGGTGGTCAATCCGGACAACGACACGGTCAGTGTGATCGACGCGGTGACCCGTGCGCGCGTCGCCGAGATCCCGGTCGGTCGCCAGCCGCGCAGCCTCGCGGTCTCGGCGAACGGCCGCGTGTGGGTGGTGAACAAGGCGTCCGCGACGATCAGCGTGATCACGACCTCGAATCTGGCGGTCGCGCAGACGGTCGCCCTGCCCACCGGGTCGCAGCCGTATGGCGTGGTGCTGGCGGCCGATGGCTCGGCCTGGGTCGCCTCGGAGGGCACCGGCCGGGTGACGCGTGTCTCGGCGGCCGGTGTGCCGGGCGCCAGCGTGGATGTCGGCACGAACGTGCGCCATCTCGCGCTGAGCGCGGACGAGACGCGCCTGCTCGTGTCGCGATTCATCACGCCGCCCCAGCCGGGCGAAGGCACGGCGACGGTGTCGAGCACGCTGAACGGCGTGGCCAAGGGGGGTGAGCTGCTCTGGCTGGACGCCGCGAGCCTGTCGGTGCAGCGCACGATCGTGCTCGAGCACAGCACCAAGAGCGACACCACCGCGCAGGGACGCGGCGTGCCCAACTACCTCGGCGCCCCGGTGATCGCGCCCGATGGTGTCTCGGCGTGGGTGCCCAGCAAGCAGGACAACGTCAAGCGCGGCACCCTGCGTGATGGCCAGCACCTCGACTTCCAGAACACCGTGCGCGCGATCAGCTCGCGGGTGAACCTCGCGACGCTCACCGAGGATGTCGCGGCGCGCGTGGACCACGACAACTCCGGCGTGGCCAGCGCCGCGGTGTTCCACCCCGGTGGCAACTACCTCTTCGTCGCGCTGGAGGCGAGCCGTCACGTCGCGGTGATCGACGCGATCGGCAAGCGCGAGCTCTTCCGTGTCGATGCCGGCCGCGCGCCGCAGGGCCTGGCGGTGTCGCCCGACGGCAGCACGCTGTACGTGCAGAACTTCATGGACCGCACGGTGGGCGTGTACGACCTCAGCCGCCTGACGCAGTTCGGCGAATCGGTGCTGACCCCGATCACCAGTGTCGGCTCGGTGGCCAGCGAACGATTGAGCGCCACGGTGCTCAAGGGCAAGCAGTTCTTCTACGACGCCCGCGATCCGCGTCTGTCGCGCGACGCGTACCTGAGCTGCGCGAGCTGCCACCAGGACGGCGGCCACGACGGTCGCACCTGGGACTTCACCGGCTTCGGCGAGGGTCTGCGCAACACGGTCAGCCTGCGGGGGCGCGCCGGTGCGCAAGGCCGGTTGCACTGGAGCGCGAACTTCGACGAGGTGCAGGATTTCGAAGGACAGATCCGCGGCTTCGCGCAGGGCACCGGCCTGATGACCGACGCTCAGTTCAATGCCGGCACCCGTCGCGATCCGCTGGGCGACCGCAAGGCCGGCGTCAGCGCCGACCTCGACGCGCTCGCGGCCTACGTCGCGTCGCTGAGCGCGCAGGACCCGAGCCCCTGGCGGGCCGCGGACGGCGCACTGACGGCCGACGGCGTCGCGGGCAAGGCGGTGTTCGCGGCGAAGTGCGCGAGCTGTCACGGCGGCGCCGACTACACCGACAGCGCCGCCGGCGTGCTGCGCAATGTCGGCACGCTGAAGACGACCAGCGGCAACCGGTTGGGGGCCGCGCTCACCGGCATCGACACGCCGACCTTGCGCGACGCGTGGGCCACCGCGCCGTACCTGCACGACGGCTCCGCTGCCCGGATCGAGGAGGCGGTCGCCGCGCACACTGTGTTCGTGCTCAGCCCGACGGAGCTCGCCAGTGTCAGCGCCTTCGTGCGCCAGATCGGCAGCCAGGAGGGCCCGGTCACGCCCGCCACCGACACCGGCGCCGGCACGGGTCTGAAGGGCGAGTACTTCAACAACCTCACGCTGTCGGGCACTCCGGCGCTCACCCGCACGGAGGCGATCGACTTCACCTGGGGCTTCGATCCGCCCGGCGGCACGCTCGGGGGTGACAACTACTCGGTGCGTTGGACCGGTGAACTGCTCGCGCCGAGCACCGGTGCCTACCGTTTCGAGACGTTCTCCGATGACGGCGTGCGCGTCTGGGTCAATGGGGTGCTGGTGATCGACAACTGGACCGACCACGCGCCCACCTGGGACAGCAGCGCCCCGGTCAACCTGGTGGGCGGTCAGCGCTACGTGATCAAGGTGGAGTACTACGAGCGCAGCAGTTGGGCGGTGATGAGCTTGCGCTGGGCGACGCCGGGCACCACGACCGCGGTGCCGATCCCGGCGAGCCTGCTGTATCCCCCGAATGCCGCGGTCACGCCGCCGGGCCTGCTCGGCGAGTACTTCGGGAACCTCGACCTGGCGGGCACGCCGGTCGTGACCCGGCGCGAGGCCGTCGACTTCTTCTGGACCGAAAGCGCGCCGGCCGCCGGCCTGCCGGAGAACGGTTTCTCGGTGCGCTGGACCGGCAACGTGACGGCGCCGGTCACCGGCAGCTACCGATTCCAGACGCAGTCCGACGATGGCGTGCGCCTGTGGGTTGGCGGCACGTTGGTGATCGACAACTGGACCGACCACGCGAACACCACCGACACCAGCGTCGCGCTCACCCTCACCGCGGGTCAGCGATACCCGATCCGTCTGGAGTTCTACGATCGCTGGAGCTGGGCGACGATCAAGCTGCTGTGGATCGCACCGGGCGCCACCCAGGGCGTGATCGTGCCGTTGAACGCGCTCAGCGGGCCGTGATGCGGGCGGGCGGTCGCGGCCTGACGGGTGTCGTCGCGCTGCTCTCGGTGGTCGCGATCGCCGCCTGTGACGCCGGTGCCGACCGTGCCCTCGGGGCCGACCTGTTCGAAGGTCGGGCGGCGCTCGTCGCCCGATTGGTGGGTCACACCGAGGCCTTGCCCGCGCCCACGGTGCGCTGCGCAAACTGCCACGCGGTCAGCGGCAGCGCGCCCGCCGGCTACGGTCCGACGCTGTCGGCCGCCCACCTCACCGACCCGCAACCGCGACGCGGCGGACCTGCCTCGCGTTACGACCAGGGCGCGTTCTGCCGGCTGCTGCGCACCGGGATCGACCCGGCCCACGTGCAAGTGCCCGCGGGCATGCCCCGATACGAATTGAGCGACGCCCAATGCGCCGCGCTGTGGGCCTACCTCAGCCAGAGGCGCGCGTGATCCGCCGCGCCGAGCCCAGGCCGATGTCGCGTCGCCTCGCGCTGCGTGCGGCGGGGGCGCTGGCCCTGGGCGGCCTGGGGATCGGCGCGCGCGCGTGGGCGGCGCACGGCCCGCTCGGCCTGGTCGAGCCGCCGCGACCCGCGCCGTCGCTCGGCCTGCAGCTGCACGATGGGCGTCGTGTCTCGTTGCCCGCCTTGCTCGCCGGGCGGATCACCGCGGTGCAACTGATGTTCACCGGCTGCAGCGCGACCTGTCCGATCCAGGGCGCGGTGTTCGCCTCGGTGCAGGACAAGGTCCTCGACAAGGTCTCGGGCGCCCAGTTGCTGTCGATCAGCATCGATCCCTTGCGCGATGACGTGGCTGCCTTGGACGCCTGGCGCAAGCGATTCGGCGCACGTCCCGGCTGGCTGGCGGGCGCCCCGGCGTTGCGGGATGCGGACGTGATGCTCGAGTTCCTGAGTGGGCGCGCCAACGGGGCCGATCGACACACCGCACAGGTCTACCTGTTCGACCGACAGGCGCGTTTCGCGTACCGATTCGCCGAGTTCGCGCCCGCGGCCGATCTCGCTCGAGGCATCGCCTCGCTGGCGGCGATGCGCTGACGCCATCCCCCACGGGGCGATCGAGGCGCGTTGTCTCGGCGCCTGTCACGGCCAGTTGACGCCTCTTGGCGTTGCACTACCATAGGCCGCACAAGCATTCCAATAAAGACCGGGCATCCCCGAGGATTCGCCTGCCGCGCGCGGCGGGTGCGCCCACCCATCGTTGGTCCTGAAGGAGGAGATCCCATGTCCGAGTCGAGTCTCGAGAAACCCACGGTGGCCGATGCCGCCGCCTCATCCCCCCGCGGCCGTGCGCCGGGGGTTCGCACCGTGCCGGTGGGCGCCGCCTTCGGCTGGCTGGCGCGCGGCTGGGACGACTTCCGCGCCACCGGTCTGCGCGGAGCGCTCTATGGGCTGGTCTTCGCCGCGATGGGCGGAATGATCGCCCTGGTCTATGCCACGAAGTGGCAACTCACGATGGGTCTGACGGCCGGCTTCTTCCTGATCGGCCCGTTCGTGTGCACCGGCATCTACGAACTGTCGCGCCAGCGCGCGCGTGGCGAGCCGATCGATCTCGTCGCCAGCCTCACCTGCTGGCGACGCAACCTGGGCAGCATCGCGTTCTTCGCTGCGATCGTCACGTTCGCGATGATCGTCTGGGCCAGGGTGTCGGTGGTGCTGTTCGCGCTGTTCTCCACCACCGACTTCCCCGAGATGAAGGACGTCATCCGCCAGATCGTCACCTTGCAGAACGTCGAGTTCGTGATGGTCTGGGGCGGGGTGGGACTGGTGTTCGCCACCCTGGTGTTCGCGGTGTCGGTGGTCTCCGTGCCGCTGATGCTCGATCGGCGCACCGACACGATGATGGCGATCTTCTCCAGTGTGCGTGCCTTGTTCGCGAATCCCGCCGCATTGCTGCTGTGGGCCGCGATCATCGTGCTGCTGATCGGCGTGAGCCTGGTGTTCTGGTTCGGGCTGCTGATCGCCACCGCGCCGCTGGTCGGACATGCCACCTGGCATGCCTACCGGGATCTGATCGAGCCGGAAGCCTGAGCGCCTGGTCCACGCGCTCGCCGCGCGGCCGGCGCGCGCTCCGGCGGTGCCGAGCGGATGCGCCCCCCCGGCCGGGCACCGGCCGGGGGGGCGGCGAATCAATCGGCCTTGATGCCCGCGCGGCGCACCACCACGCCCCATTTCTCGATCTCGGCCTGGATGAAGGCGCCAAATTGCGCCGCGTTCATCGGCAGCGTCACGCCGCCCATTTCGGCGATGCGCTGCTTCACGTGCGGCAGCGCGAGCACCTTGGCCACTTCCGTGTGCAGGCGGGCGGCCACCTCGGGCGGCGTCTTGCCGTGGGTGAGCAGGCCCACCCACACCGTCACCTCGAAGCCGGGGTAACCCTGTTCGGCGACCGTGGGCACCTGCGGCAGCTCGGGCAGGCGCTGCGCGCTGGTGACCGCCAGCGCGCGCAGCTTGCCGGCCTTCACCTGGGGCAGGGCGGTGATCAGGTTGTCGACCATCACCTGCACCTGCCCGCCGATCAGGTCGGTGAGCGCGGGCGCGGCGCCCTTGTAGGGCACGTGGACCAGGTCGATGCCGGCGCGCATCTTGAGCATCTCGCCACCGAGGTGGCTGGAGGTGGCGGTCCCGGAGGAGGCCATCGACAGCGTTCCGGGGCGCGACTTCGCCAGCGCCACCAGCGCGGCGAGATTCTCGGCCGGCACCGATGGATGTACCACCAACACGTTGGGCATCGAGACCACCTGGGCCACCGGGGCGAAGTCCTGCGGCGTGTACGGCAGCTTCGCGTGGATGCTGTAGTTGGCCGCGTTCGGACCGACGCTGCCCATCACCAGCGTGTGGCCGTCGGGCTCGGCCTTGAGCAGCGCCTGCATGCCGATGATCTGGCCGGCGCCCGCCTTGTTCTCGACCAGCACCGGCTGACCGATGGTCTTGGAGAGCTCGCCGGCCACCAGACGGCTGGTCTGATCCAGGATGCCTCCGGGCGTGGCCGGCACGATGATGGTCAGCGGGCGGCTCGGGAAGGTCTGGGCGAGCACGGGGGCGCAGGTCAGCACGGCGAGTGCCGCCATCAGGTGGCGTGCCGCGGTGAGGAACGGAATCGACATGAGGCTCTCCAGATGGCGGTTCATTCGGCCTTGATCCCGGCCGCCTTCACGATCGGCGTCCAGCGCTCGATTTCGCGGCGGATGTAGGCCCCGTATTCCGCCGGCGTGCTGCCGTGGATGTCGTAGCCCTGACGGGTGAGTCGTTCGCGGGCTTCCGGCGTGGCCAGGATCTGCCGCACGGTCTCGGAAATCTTGTCGATGATGGCCGGCGGGGTGCGCGCCGGGGCCATCAGCCCGAAGAATCCGCCGCCGACGAGATCGGGCAGGCCTTCCTCGGCGGTGGTGGGCACGTTGGGCATCAGCGGCGAGCGCTTCGGGCTGGCGTAGGCCAGCGCGCGCAGCTTGCCGGTCTCGATCTGCGCACCCGACGGAATGTAGCCGTCGATCAGCACGCCCACGGTGCCGGCCAGCACGTCCTGCAAGGCCGGCGTGGAGCCCTTGTAGCCCACGTGGATCAGGTTGGCGCCGGTCTGAACCCGCCAGGCCTCGCCGACCAGGTGCGGCATCGAGCCCACGCCCGCGGTGGCGTAGTTCAGTCCGTTGGGCGAGGCCTTGGCGGCCTGCACGACGTCCTTCAGGCTGCGGTAGGGCGAGGCCGTGGGCACGAAGATCACCGCACCACCGCTGGCCACCAGCGAGATCGGCGCCAGGTCCCGCGCCACGTCATACGGCGTTTTCACGCCGAGCACGGTGTTCATCGCGATCGGCGCCGCCGCGAAGAGCAGGGTGTGGCCATCCGGGGCGGCCTTGACCACGGTGTCGTTGCCGATGATGGTGGCCGCGCCCGGTTTGTTCTCGATCACGAAGGGCTGGCCCAGGCGCTCCGAGAGCTTCTGGGCGACGTATCGAGCCACCGTGTCCAGTGCACCGCCAGGGGCGTAGGGCACGATGATGCGCACTGAACGGGCGGGATAGGTCTCGGCGCCTGGTGCCTGGGCAAGTGCCGGCGTGCCGGTCGACAGGAGCAGGCAGAGCAGGCCGAGCAGTCGGCGTCGATGCATGGGGTGTCCTGGGGGTGTGAGCGATGGGCGGACCAGCATAGCAGCGCGGGGCGGGCGGGCAAGCGCGGGACCGGACTCGCGTGTCGTGCAGAGCGGATCGTCGCCTTCGGAAGGATTGGCGAAACGACCACAGACTGGGATCCGGCAGGGGCCCGGCGCGGTGTGGCCGGCCCTTCCTTATGCGATCCTAACGCGTGCCCGGCCAAGCTGTCAGGCCGTATGCGCACGCCGCCGCCTGTCCTGCTGCCCGCCTTCCGGCGGTCCGAGCCCGTGTCGGCCCCCCGCGTCCGAGGCGCTGCGGCGGTATGAACCCGTTCGCGGTGGTCGGATTGGTCGGGCGAATCGTGACGGTGTTCGCCGCCTTGATGCTCGTGCCGCTGGTCTTCGCGCTGTCCGCGCACGATCCGGCGGAGAACGCCTTCTTGATCGCGTCGGCGATCACGGCTTTCCTCGGGGCCGCCACCAGCCTCGTCACCCGTCGCTTCCGTCGCGAATTGCTGCCGCGCGACGGCTTCCTCCTCGTGACCCTGACCTGGACCTTGCTACCCGCGTTCGGGGCGCTCCCGCTGCTGCTGGCCATTCCGGGACTGAGCTTCACCGATGCGTACTTCGAGGCGATGAGCGGCCTGACCACCACCGGCGCCACGGTCCTGACCGGGCTGGAGAAGCTGCCGGTGTCCATCAACGTGTGGCGCTGCTTCATGGTGTTGATCGGCGGCATGGGCATCATCGTGCTCGTGGTGGCGATCCTGCCATTGCTGGGCGTCGGCGGTGCCCAGCTCTTCAAGTCTGAGACGGCCGGGCCGATGAAAGACCAGAAGCTCACGCCCCGGATTGCCGAGACCGCGCGTGGCTTGTGGACGGTGTACTTCGTGACGGCCTTGTCGTGCTTCGTCTCGTACAGACTGGCGGGCATGGGCTGGACCGACGCCTTCATCCACATGTGCAGCACAATGGGCCTGGGCGGGTTTGCCGCCTACGACGCCAGCTTCGGGCATTTCCAGTCGGCCACGATCGAGGTGGTGGCGATCGTCTTCATGACGCTGGCCGGCATCAATTTCGGCCTGTACTTCGTCGCCTGGCGCAAGCGTTCGCTCGCGGTGGTCTGGCGCGACATCGAGGCCCGGACATATCTGATCCTGTTGCTGGCGTCGGTCCTGTTCGTGGCTCTCTTCCTGGTCTGGCATCGCGTCTACCCGACGTTTGCCGAATCGCTTCGCCACGCGGCTTTCAACGTGGTCTCGATCGCGACCACCACCGGCTTCGCCACCGTCGACTACGCGCAATGGCCGATCTTCGCGCCCGTGTTCATGCTGTTCCTGTGCAGCTTCGCCACCTGTGCGGGCTCGACCGGCGGCGGGATCAAGCTGGTGCGTTCGCTGTTGTTGCTCAGGCAGGCTCGACTCGAGCTCATCCGCGTGGTGCATCCCCGGGCCGTGATCCCCTTGCGCTTGGGCTCGACGACCGTGTCGGCGCAGGTGATGGCCTCGGTCATCGCCTTCATGCTGCTGTACGGATCGGTCCTGGTCGTGGCGACGCTGATGCTGCTGATCTCGGGGCTCGATCTCGTCTCCTCGGCGACCGCCGCCATCGCCTGCATCAACAACACTGGCCCGGGCCTCGGGCAGGTCGGCCCGTCCGGGAACTTCCAGGGTCTCACCGATTTCCAGACCTGGGTCTGCACGATCGCCATGCTGTTGGGGCGGCTGGAAATGGTGGCGGTGATGGTGGTGTTCACCGCCTCGTTCTGGCGCAAGTGACGACGGCACGGCGAACCGGCGTGCTAGTGTCGGGGGGATGTCAACCCCCCTCGAGAAGCGGCCGCCATCCGCCGGGGCGCGGTGGTGGTCCGGTCTGTCCGTCTGGATCGTCGCCTGGGCTCTGATGCTCGTGATCGACGGTCGAGTCGATCTGGCCAACCAGGCCGTTCTGCTGATCCTCGCCGCGGCGGTGGCGGCGATCTGGTGGGGGCCGACGCTCTCGGCCGCCACCATCGGCTTGGCGGTCCTCGGGTTCAATTTCGCGTTCGTTCCGCCGCGCGGCACCTTGGCCGTCGATCTGCACCACCACGGCCTGCTGTTGTTCGCGATGGTGGCGGTGAGCTGGATCGTCTCGGCGCTGATGACGCGCCTGCGTCGTCTCGCGCTCGAGGCCGAGGCGAACGCGAGGCGATCCGACGAACTGCGTCGCTTCGGCGACGCGCTTCGGGAGAACGAGGACCCCGTGGGGGGCGAGGGGCTGCTGCGGAACGTGCTGACGCGGCTCGGGGGCGCCGACGCGGTGCTGCTGGTGGTCTGCGCGCAGGCGCACACCGGTGCGTCGACGGACGTCGAGCGTTGGATCGGCGAGGCTGGCGAAGACGAACGCGAGGGATTGCGTCGATGTGCACGCGACGGTGCGGCGCGCGCGCCGGAGCCGACACGCCAGGCGGCCCCGGCCGCTTGGTGTCTGCCGCTGCGCGGGCGGCAACGCACGCACGGCGCCGCCCTGGTTCGATGGAGGCCTGGCGCCGCGGCCGACGCGGCCGAGCGCGCTCACGCACAGGCGCTGTGCGATCAATTGGGCCTGTCTCTGGAGCGGGTCGACGCCGAACGGGTCGCGGCCCGCGCGCACGAGCAGGCGCAGCTCCAGTCGATGCGCAACACGCTGCTCTCCGCGGTGGCTCACGACCATCGGACCCCGTTGGCCACGATCATCAGCGCGGCCGGCGCGCTGCACGACCAGGCCGACCGCCTCGATCCCGCGCGGCGCCTGCGGCTGGCCGCGACCATCGTCGACGAGGCCACGCAACTGGCGCGCCTGACTGACAACACGCTGCAGTTGGCTCGCCTGGACGCGGTGGGCCTGGATCTTCCGAAGGATTGGGAGTCGCCCGAGGAGTTGATCGGCAGCGTGACGCGTCGGCGTCGCCAGCGTGATCCGGATCAGCGGCTGCAGGTCCGGTTCGAGCCCGACCTGCCGCTGGTGCGCTGCGACGCGGTGCTCATCGTGCAACTGATCGACAATCTCCTGGACAACGCGCTGACGCACGGTGGCGCGCAGGCCGTCGAGATCCTCGCGCGCACCCGTGCGGGTCGGGTGGTGATCGCCGTTCGCGACCGGGGCCCGGGCATCGCGCCGGCACTCGTGCCGCGACTGTTCGAGCCGTTCAGTCGAGGCCCGTCGGCCGTCGGCTCGGGGGCATCCGCGCGGCGGGTCGCCCGGGGTACCGGCGTGGGCCTCGCATTGTGCCGTGCGATCGCGCGGGTGCACGGGGGCGAGCTGACGGTGCGTCAGCGACGCGGTGGTGGCGCGAGCTTCGAGTTCTCGTTGCCGGTCGAGCCACTGCCACAGGCGCACTCGGACGCCGAGCTGCCGGCTTCGGTCCGATGAGCCTCACGGTGCTGCTCGTCGAGGACGACCGCGAGCTGCGGCAGACGCTTCGCGACGCCTTGTCGGTCGAGGGCTATCAGGTGCACGCGTCGGCGAGCCTCTCGGACGCCCGGGCCTGGCTGTGTCACGCAGCGGTCGCCGGCGGTCTCGACCTCGTCCTGCTCGATCTCGGATTGCCCGATGGCGATGGGGCGTCGCTGCTGACGCTGCTGCGCCGCGAGCGCTCGACGCCGGTGATCGTGATCTCGGCACGTCATGGTGACGAGCCGAAGGTCCGACTGCTGGACGCGGGTGCGGACGATTACCTGGTCAAGCCGTTCAGTCTGGCGGAGTTGCTGGCGCGCATGCGGGTGGCGCTTCGCCATCGGGGCACGCCCCTGCGTCCCTCGGTGGTGCGCTACGCGCGCGACGGACTGGAGGTCGATCTGGAGGCGCGGCAGGTGCTGCGGGACTCGACCCCGGTTCGGCTCACGCCGACCGAGTACGCCTTGCTCGCCCGGCTGGTTCGCTCGGCTGGGCAGGTCGTCACGCACCGGCAACTGCTGGCGGATGTCTGGGGTGCCGAGTTCGTCGAGCACACGCACTATCTGCGCCTGTACATGCGCCAGTTGCGAGCCAAGCTCGAGGCCGATCCGGCCGAGCCCCGGCTGCTGCTGACCGATCCGGGTGTGGGATACCGTCTGGCCGATCCGACCGAATAGTCCGGGAGGGCGTTGCCCAGGCCCTCGCCGGTGCGGAACGGGTCAGCGGCGCTCGAGTCCGCCGAAGCAGGTGCTCATCACGATGTCGATGATCTGCTCGTGGGTATACAGGCCCGCGCTCTTCAGGAAGCCCAGCACCGGGTCGCAGGCGCGGGCATACAGGGTGTAGAGCACGGCCAGCGGGGGCAGCGTCGCGTTGAGACTGCCGTCGGCCTGCGCGGCCTCGATCCATGCGCCCAACCGGTCGCTGATCTCCATCAGGGCGTCCACGTAGGGACGGCTGTGGGTCAAGGCGGCACGCAGGCGCGAGTTCTCGCTTGGCAGGGCCGGCATCTCGCCCGCCAGATGTGCCGCCATCGTCCATCGCGCCACGGCCTGCAGCCGCTGCAAGGGCGTCAGCCGCGGGTCGATACCGTCCAGGAAGGCGCGGGCGCGGTCCATCACCCGCACCATCGCCGCCGCCGCCAGATCCTCCTTGCTCGGAAAGTGCTTGTAGAGGCTGGCCTTGGCGATGCCCACCTCGGCCGCGACCTCGTCGACCGTCATCGCGTCATAGCCCTTCTCGGCGAGCAGGCGGTTGACGGTCTGGACGATCGCGTCCTCGCGGGCCAGGTGCATCCGGGCCCGGAAGCTGGTCTTGGCTTTGGGGGTGGCCCCGGACTCGGGGGGGCGGGTGGAAGCGGTGGTCATGAAGGAACCCTCGGGCGTGCGGCGATTCTGCCCGAGCTCGACAGTCGAGTCGATAACACTCCCGTTGCGTCGGAAAATAGACTGTTTAGTATAAATACGGACTGATAAGTTCATTCAACCCGCTGGCGTTCGGTCGCGGGGACCGCACCGCGCCACCGGATGCCCTTCAGTGCCAACCCCATCCCTCGACGGAAAGGTTCCCGCCATGACGTTCTCCCGCCGCTCCTTCCTTCTGGCCACCGCCGCCGGCGCCTCGTCCCTCCTCCTGACCGCCTGTGGCGATGGTGACGACCACGGTCCCGGCGACATCGTCCAGGTCGCCTCGGGCGACAGCCGCTTCTCGATCCTGGTCGAAGCGGTCACCGCCGCCGGGCTGGCTGGCACCCTGCAGGGCGCCGGACCGTTCACCGTTTTCGCCCCGACGAACGACGCTTTCGCGGCCCTGCTGAACGAACTGGGCCTGACCAAGGCGGCCCTGCTGGCTGACAAGGCCCTGCTGACGGCCGTGCTCACCTACCATGTGCTGCCCGCCCGGGTGGGCAGCACCGCGGTCGCCGGTCAGCTCGGCAAGCCGATCGCGACCGTGCAGGGCGGCATCTTCAAGGTGGACAGCGTGGGCACCGCGCTGCAGATCACCGACGGGCGCAATCGCAAGGCCACCATCACCGCGACGGACATCGAGGCCAGCAACGGCGTGATCCACGTGATCGACAAGGTGATCCTGCCCGCCAACCGGACGATCGTCGACACCGCGATCGCCTCGGCGCCGGAGTTCAGCATCCTGGTGGAGGCGGTGGTCAAGGCCGGCCTGGCAGGCACCCTGGGTGGCGCCGGGCCGTTCACCGTCTTCGCGCCGACCAATGCCGCTTTCGCCGCGGCGCTGACCGAGCTGGGCCTGAGCAAGCAGCAATTGCTGGACAGCCCGGCGCTGGGCGACATCCTGAAGTACCACGTGCTGGGTGCCCGGGTCCTGAAGGCCGAAGTGCCGGTCGGTGTGGACATCCCCACCGTGCTCGGGGGCGCCGAGACCCTGCGCATCGGCAGCAACCTGGCGATCACCGACCGCGCGGGCCGTGTCGCGACGATCACCGCCACCGACGTGATGGCCAGCAATGGCGTGATCCACGTGATCGACAAGCTGATCCTGCCGTCGGCGTTCCGGCGGGTGTGAGGGTCGGGTCGATCGCATCGCCCCCGTGGCATCAACGCCGCTGGGGCGGGCGATCCGACGCGGGGCGCGCAGGGTGCGCCTGAGGGGAGGGCGCCGGCGCGCTCCGCACGCGTTCGGCGCTGACAGGTCTCGAGGTGTGGATGGTGGGCGGCACAGGGTTCGAACCTGTGACCCCTGCCGTGTGAAGGCAGTGCTCTACCGCTGAGCTAGCCGCCCGAGAGCAAGACCCGGGATTATATCGGATAAATCGGCGTTGCCAAGTCGGGCGGCCGGCCACGCGCCGGGCGACGGCCGGTGAAACGCGTTCTGGTAAGCGCGGGGTGACTTCACGATCCGTACTGACGGAAGTCAATCCGGAGTCGGGCCGCAGGGTGGATAATCCGCGCCCAACACCGACGATCCCGGCAGCGCACCGGGTCGCCCGAACAACCCGCTCCGGAAGCCCCCCACGCCATGAAGATCGAACCGAACGCCACCGCCTTGCCCGAGCAGGAAGTCTCCATCGACGTCCTGCTCGAGAAGTACGCGAAGGGTGACGAACGCACGCCCACCGACATCCGTCGCCGCGTCAGCAAGGCGCTCGCCGCGCTGGAGGAGCCCGCCGCCCGGACCCACTGGGAGTCGGAATACCTCTGGGCGCTGGAGAACGGCTTCATTCCCGCGGGGCGGATCAACTCCGCGGCCGGCACCGACCTCCAAGCCACGCTGATCAATTGTTTCGTGCAGCCGATCGGCGACGCGGTCTGGGGCTACGGCGCCGATGGCACGCCGGGCATCTATGCCGCGCTGCAGGAGGCGGCCGAGACGATGCGTCGCGGCGGTGGCGTGGGCTACGACTTCTCGTCGATCCGTCCGCGCGGCGCGCTGGTCTCGGGCACGCACTCTCGCGCCTCCGGTCCGGTCTCGTACATGCGGGTGTTCGACAAGTCCTGCGAGACGCTGGAATCCGCCGGCTCGCGGCGCGGGGCCCAGATGGGCGTGCTGCGCATCGACCACCCGGACGTGGAGGAGTTCATCCACGCCAAGCGCGATGGCTCGCTGACCAACTTCAACACCTCGGTGGCGATCACCGACGAATTCATGCGCGCGGTCGAGGCTGACACCGGATTCGATCTCGCCCACATCGCACGCCCCTTCGACGACACCGAGTCCCGCCAATTGGCCGACGGCCGCTGGGTCTACCGCCGGGTGCAGGCGCGCGCGCTGTGGGACCAGATCATGCGGTCCACCTACAACCACGCCGAACCGGGCGTGATCTTCATCGACCGGGTCAACCGCGACAACAACCTGTCGTACTGCGAGTCGATCGCCGCGACCAACCCCTGTGGCGAACAGGCGCTGCCCCCCTACGGTTGCTGCGACCTCGGCTCGCTGAACCTCACCCGATTCGTGCTCGACCCCTTTGGCGTGGAGCCTTCGGTCGACTGGACCCGCTACGCCCGTGTCGTGCGGCTGGCGGTGCGCGCGCTGGACAACGTGCTCGACCTCACCCTGTGGCCGCTCGAGCAGCAGGCGCGCGAAGCCAAGACCAAGCGGCGCATCGGCCTGGGCTTCACCGGGCTGGGCAACGCGCTGGCGATGCTCAAGCTGCGCTACGACTCGGCCGAGGGCCGCGCGATGGCCGCGCGCTTCGCCGAGGTGATGCGCGACAACGCCTACCAGGCGTCGGTCGAGCTGTCGCGCGAACGTGGCGCCTTCGCGCTCTTCGACGCGAACCAGTACCTGGCCGAACCGCACGCGGCCTCGCGCCTGCCCGAGTCGATCCGCCAGCAGATCCGTGAGCACGGCATCCGCAACTCGCACCTGATGTCGGTGGCGCCCACCGGCACCATCTCGATCGCGTTCGCCGGCAACGCGTCCGGCGGCATCGAGCCCGCGTTCTCGTACACCTACACCCGCAAGAAGCGCATGCCCGACGGCACCAAGCGCGAGTACGAGGTCGAGGACTACGCCTATCGCCTGTACCGCCACCTGAACGGCAGCGACTCGCCGCTGCCGGCGTACTTCGTGTCGGCGATGCAGATCAGCGCGCTCGACCACATGCGCATGAGCGCCGCGGTGCAGCCCTTCGTCGATTCGGCGATCAGCAAGACGGTCAACGTCGACGAGGCCTACCCGTACGAGGACTTCCAGAACCTCTACCTGGAGGCCTGGAAGGCGGGGCTGAAGGGCATCACCACCTACCGACCCAATCCGGTGATCGGTTCGGTGCTCAGTGCGGCCCCGGCCGATCCGGCCGCCGGCGCCGCCAACGACCCGATGACGCAGGACCTCGAGCACGAGGCCGACCGACGCCTGCGCCTGGATTCCGTGCCACAGCCGGCGCTCGCCTCGCTGCGCTGGCCGGGCCGTCCGAAGCTGGCCGGTGGCAACATGGCCTGGTCGTACATGGTCGAGCCGCAGGACGCGCGCGCCTCGTTCGCGATCTTCATCGGCCAGACCGACGCCACCGTGTCCGACGAGAGCGGGCCCCACACCCAGCCGGTGCCCTTCGAGACCTGGGTGAACGGCAACGAGCAGCCGCGCGGCCTGGGCGCGATCGCCAAGACCTTGTCGATGGACATGCGCTCCAACGACCCGGCGTGGCTGCGCCTGAAGCTCGACGCGCTGGCCGGCACCCGCGACGACCAGCCGCTGCAGCTCGCGTTCCCGCCGCAGGGCCTGGTGATCACGAAACCCGGCATCGTCGCGGCCTTCGCCGACATCGTGCGGTACCGCTGCGAGGCGCTCGGCGTGTTCGAGGCGATGGAGGACAAGCCCACGCCGATGATCGACGCGATGATGTTCCGCGCCGAGCCGAAGTCGGGCCCGCTGGGCACGCTGTCCTGGACGGCCGACATCGTCAACGCGGCCACCAAGGACGACTTCGTCCTCGGCGTGAAGGAACTGCAGTTGCCCGACGGCTCGCGCCGCCCGTACTCGATCTGGCTGGCCGGCGACTACCCGCGCGTGCTCGATGGCCTGTGCAAGCTGCTGTCGCTGGACATGCGCGTGATCGACGTCAACTGGGTCGGCCTGAAGCTGCGCAAACTGCTCTCCTTCGGCGAGCTGAACGGCTCGTTCTGGGCGCCCGTGCCGGGCGAGCCGCGCCAGCAGGTCTGGCCGAGCACGGTGGCCTACCTCGCCGCGCTCATCCTGCACCGCTACAAGGTGCTGGGCCTGCTGGACGCCGAAGGCCGCGCGATCGGCGGCGCCGGCGCGCTCGCGGTGCCCGACGCCACCGCCCCGGGCACGCCGCCGGCTCCCACCATCATCGCCGGCGTGGCCTGTCCGGCCTGCGGCGCGCACGCGTACATCCGCAAGGACGGCTGCATGTTCTGCACGGCCTGCGGGCACCAGGGAGAGTGCGGCTAGCCGCCGCGTGACCGTGGGTGGCGCCTCGGTTCGCCGGGGCTTGCCTGGACGCCCGATCCCGAGGATCGGGCCGTGTCCTCAGCCCAGCACTTCCTGGAACTGGGCCCCCGCCATCAGCGGCTGGGCCAGGTAGTTCTGCCGATAGGTCTCGAACGACACGGTGTCGGCCGCTTCGATCTCGGCCTGCTCCCGGCGCGAGGTCCGGGCCATCTCGGCGAAGCGGGCCACGTCCTCCGGCGAGGCGGGCAGACCGCGGATGAAGGCCCGGTGCGCGGCGGATTGCGCCAGACCGAATGCGAGGAAGGAGTCGCCGTGCCGCTCGTGGAGCGCGGCGAGCACCCGCGCCGACGGACATCGCGACGCGTCGCCCAGTGTGTCGGCCGCGCGCGCCAATGCGTCGCGGTGCGCCTGTCCGCCGTGCGCGGCGTCCAGCGCCTCGGCGATCGGGGCGCACTCGGCCAGCAAGGCCCGACCCCAGTCGCGCAGCCCCACCTCCTCGGTGCCGCGACGCAGCCGGGTGTCGGGCGCGCGCCCTCGGTCGGCGGCCCGGTGCTGGTTCACCAGCAGCGCCGCGATCTCGGCCGGGGAATCGGGCGGGCTCTCGGTGAGCAGGCAGTGCAGCAGGAAGACGTCCAGGAAGCGCATGATCGACGCGTCGATGCCCACCGGCAGGAACGGGTCGATGTCCATGCAGCGCACTTCCACATACTCCACGCCCCGATCACCGAGCGCGCACAGGGGCCGCTCGCCGGGGCGGATGCGCCGCTTCGGGCGGATCGTGCCGTAGAACTCGTTCTCGATCTGCAGCAGCGTGGTGGCGAGCTGCTTGTAGTCGTCGCCATCGCGGATGCCGATCGCCTCGTAGGGCGGGTAGGGCTCGGTCAGCGCGCGATTCAACGAGCGCGCGTAGCCGGACAGGCTGTTGTAGCTGACCGCCAGCGCCGATTGCGCCTCGCTCTGGTAGCCCAGCGGTCCCATGCGCAGTGACGTGGCCTCGGGCAGGTGGAGCGTGTCGCGGGACAGGGGTTGCAGCGCGTGCTGTCGGCCCGCGACGAACGAGCGGCACACCGCGGGCGAAGCGCCGAACAGATACAGCAGCAGCCAGGAATGTCGCCGGAAGTTGCGGATCAGCCCGAAGTACGAGGCGTTGCGGTAGGCGTCGGCGCTGCCGGCGCGCTGCTCGGCGCTTTGCAGCGCGCCCCAGGCGTCCAGCGGCAGCGAGAAGTTGTAGTGGATGCCGGAGATCGTCTGCATCCGCCGCCCGTATCGGTGCGACAGGCCGTTGCGGTAGACCGTCTTGGAACGGCCCACGTTCGAGTGGCCATACAGGCCGAGCGGGATGTCGTGGTCGTCGGCGGGCAGCCGACACGGCATGCTCGCGCCCCACATCAGTTCGTCGCCGAGCTCGCGCATCACCGCCTGGTGGATGCGGATCAGCTCGTCCTCGCAGGCTTGCGCGGTGGTGTGCACGCCGGTGATCAGCTCGAGCTGCGACTCGGAGAAATCGGTCGTGATGTGCGGGTGGGTCAGCGCCGACCCCAGGCCCTGGGGATGGGGCGTCAGTGCGAGCTGTCCGTCGCCACCGGCCCGCAGACCTTCCTTTTCGATGCCGCGAAGCACCGAGCGAAGGTGGGCTGGCGTGAGCGCCCGCAGCAGGTTGAGCAATCGGTTCAAGTGGGTTCCCCTGTGTCCAGGCCTCCCTTTTACCGCATTCCGCGCGAACGCGTCGGCGGGCCCTCGGCCCCGGCGCCGATCCGGCGGACCGGCCGGCGGGCGGGCGGCCCGGTTTCGCTAGAATCCGGCCCATGACCCAGACCCTGCCCGGCGTGCGCACGCGCTTCGCCCCCAGCCCCACCGGCTTCCTGCACATCGGCGGCGCCCGCACCGCGCTCTACGCCTGGGCCTTCGCGCGTCACCACGGCGGCACCTTCATCCTGCGCATCGAGGACACCGACGTCGAGCGCTCCACGCCCGAGGCCGTGCAGGCGATCCTCGACGGCATGGCCTGGCTCGGCCTGGCGCCGGACGAAGGCCCGTTCTATCAGATGCGACGCATGGACCGCTATCGCGAGGTGATCGCGCAGATGGTCGAGGCGGGCACGGCCTACCGGTGCTGGTGTTCGCGCGAGGAGCTCGATGCGATGCGCGCCGCCCAGGAGGCGCGTGGCGAGAAGCCGCGCTACGACGGACGCTGGCGCCCGGAGCCGGGCAAGGTGTTGCCCGCGCCGCCCGCCGACGTGCAGCCGGTGATCCGCTTTCGCAATCCGCGCGACGGCGCGGTGGCCTGGGACGACCTGATCAAGGGGCCGATCAGCATCGCGAACGCGGAGCTCGACGACCTGATCATCGCGCGTTCCGACGGCACGCCCACCTACAACTTCTGCGTCGTCGTCGACGACTGGGACATGCGCATCACCCACGTGATCCGCGGCGACGACCACGTGAACAACACGCCCCGGCAGATCAACATCCTGTCGGCGCTGGGCGCCACGCTGCCGGTCTATGGTCACGTGCCGATGATCCACGGGCCCGATGGCCAGAAGCTCTCGAAGCGGCACGGCGCGGTGTCGGTCACGCAGTACGACGAGGACGGCTACCTGCCCGAGGCGGTGATCAACTACCTGGCGCGCCTGGGCTGGAGCCACGGCGACGACGAGGTCTTCACCCGCGAGCAGTTCGTGCAGTGGTTCGACGGCGCGCACATCAACCGTTCGCCCGCCCGCTTCGATTTCGACAAGCTGCGCTGGCTGAACAACCTGCACCTAAAGCAGATGGACGATGCCCGGCTCGCCGGTCTGGTGGCCCCGCGCCTGGCGCGCCACGGCGTCGATCCCGCGCAGGGCACGCCCGCGGCGGTCGACCTGGCCGCGGTGTGCGGCCTGCTGAAGGACCGCTCGCAGACGCTCGAAGAACTGGCCGACGGCGCGATGATGTTCTATCGCAACCCCTCACCGAGCGCCGAGCAGCTGACGGCCTTGCTCGCGCCGGGCGTGCGGCCCGCGCTGGCCGCATTCGCCGACGCCTGCGCCTCGTTGCCCTGGCAACGCGAGGCGCTGGCGCCCGCCATCAAGTCGGTGGTGTCGGCCCACGGTCTGAAGATGCCGCAGTTCGGCCAGCCGGTGCGCCTGCTGGTGTTCGGGCAGACGCAGACGCCGGCGCTGGAAGCGGTGCTCGCGTTGCTGCCCCGCGAGACCGTCATCCATCGCCTGCGCGCGGGCCTGGCCCACGCGCTGTGACGGCGGTGCCGCTCAGAGCGTGAGCTTCTGCTGCGCCACCACCTTCTGGTAGACCGCGAACTCCGCCTCGATCTGCTTGGCGAACTCCTCGGGCGAATTGCCCACCACGATCGAGCCGGTGTCCACGATGCGCTTGGCCACGCCCGCGTCCTCCAGCGACCGTTTGGCCGCCGCGTGCACGCGCTCGACGATCGGACGGGGCAGGCCCTTCGGCCCGAGCAGGCCGTAGTAGGCCATCCGGTTCACCGGTTCGAGACCCACCTCCTTGAAGGTGGGCACGTTGGGCAGGATGGTCAGGCGCTGCGGCGCCGCGACCACGATCGGGATCAGGCGGCCGTCGCGGATGAACGGGTGCGCCGAGGGCAGGTTGTCGAAGATGATTGGCACCTGGCCGGCCACGGTGTCCGACAGCGCAGGGCCCGCGCCCCGGTACGGGATGTGCAGCAGGAAGACCTTGGCCAGCGACTTGAACAATTCGGTCTGCAGGTGCCCGATGCCGCCGGTGCCCGAGCTGGCATAGGAGTACTTCCCCGGGCTGCGACGCAATTCCTCGATGAAGCCCTTGTAATCCTTCGCCGGGAACGAGGGATGGACCGCGATCACGTTCGGCGTGGCCGCCAGGTTGATGATCGGGGTGAAGTCGGTGAGCGGGTTGTAGGGGATCTTCGGGTTGATCGCCGGGTTGGCCGCGGTGGTCGAGACGGTGGCCATGCCCAGCGTGTAGCCGTCGGCCGGCGAGCGGATCAACTCCACCGCGCCCACCACGCCGCCACCGCCGGCCTTGTTCTCCACCACGACCGGCTGACCCAGGTGCTCGCGCAGCTTGTCCGAGACGACGCGCGCGACGATGTCGGTGGTGCCGCCCGGGGCGAAGGGCACGATCAGCTTCACCGCACGGGTGGGGTAGGCCGCCTGGGCGTTCGCGAGGCGGGACCAGGGCGCGACCGCGGCACCGGCGGCCAGGGTGCCCAGCAGGCGACGGCGGGAGAAGCGGGACAGGGACATGCAGACCTCTTGGCAAGGATGGCGTGAAATCGGGGCCGGCCCCGGCGGCGGCAGGCGCGGCGCGCCTCGCGGGCGCGTGCACGAACCCGGCGCCGTCGGCCGGCTGGGTGATAATGGACGGTCGGTCCATCCACCGGGATAGTTTACTTTCATGTCGGGCAACAGCTTCGGGCACCTCTTCACGGTCACCACCTTCGGCGAGTCGCACGGCCCCGCGATCGGCTGCGTGGTCGATGGCTGCCCGCCCGGGCTGGCACTGGCGCCCGAGGACATCCAGGCCGAGCTCGATCGCCGCCGTCCCGGCACCTCGCGCCACGTCACGCAACGTCAGGAACCCGATCGGGTCGAGATCCTCTCCGGCGTCTTCGAGGGCCACACCACCGGCACGCCGATCGCGCTGCTGATCCGCAACGAGGACGCGCGCAGCAAGGACTACGGCAACCTCGCCGACACCTTCCGGCCCGGGCACGCCGACTACACCTACTGGCACAAGTACGGGCGCCGCGACCACCGCGGCGGCGGTCGCTCGTCCGCGCGCCTGACCGCGCCGGTGGTGGCCGCGGCGGCGGTCGCCCGCAAGTGGCTCGCCGAGCGCCACGGCGTGCGCATCCGGGGCTACATGTCGCAGCTCGGCGAGATCGCCATCCCGTTCGAAGACTGGGCGCAGGTGCCGCTCAATCCGTTCTTCGCGCCGAACGCCACGGTCATTCCGCGGCTCGAGGCGTACATGGACGAATTGCGCCGCGACGGCGATTCGTGCGGCGCGCGCATCGAGGTGATCGCCGAGGGCTTGCCTCCGGGCTGGGGAGAGCCGCTCTTCGACAAGCTCGACGCCGACATCGCCTTCGCGATGATGGGCATCAATGCGGTCAAGGGCGTGGAGATCGGCGACGGCTTCGCCAGCGTCGCCCAGCGTGGCAGCGTGCACGGCGACGAGCTCACGCCCGAAGGCTTCGCGAGCAACCACTCGGGCGGCGTGCTGGGCGGCATCTCCACCGGCCAGCCGCTTCGGGTCTCCCTCGCCATCAAGCCCACGTCCAGCATCCGCACCGAGCGGCGCTCGGTGAATCGCCAGGGCGACGCGGTCACCGTGCAGACGCTCGGTCGGCACGACCCCTGCGTCGGCATCCGCGCCACCCCGATCGCCGAGGCCATGTTGGCGCTGGTGCTGATCGATCACGCGCTGCGCCACCGCGCGCAGAACGCCGACGTGCGCCTGGACGTCGCCCCGATCGCCGCCCGCGCGGGCGGCGCCTGAGCCTCGACGCCGGTCCGGACCGCGCGCGCATGGTCGCGGGCGCCAGCGCCGCGTCGTTCAGCGTCAAGGCGCTGTTCTTCGCGCACTTTTCGCTGGTCGGCGTGATGTCGCCGTACCTCGGGCTCTACTTCGTCGACCGGGGCCTGGGCATCGCCCAGGTCAGCGTGCTGCTGGCCGTGCCGCAGTGGATGCGCGTGCTGGCCCCGCCCTTCTGGGGCGCCTTGGCCGATCGCCACCACCCGCCATCGCGCCTGCTGCTGGGCAGCGCGCTGGTCTGCACCGGGCTGATCGCCGCGATGGCGCTCGCCAACGGCCGCTTCGGCTGGCTGCTCGTGCTGCTGGCGGCCTTCTACTTCTTCAGCGCGGCGCAGGGCCCGATCAGCGAGGCACTCGCGCTCGCGGTGAGCCAGGGAGATCCCGGGCGATACGGCCGGCTGCGGTTGTGGGGGTCGATCGGGTTCATTCTCGCGGTCGGCTTGGCCGGGCCCTTGCTCGACGGGGTCGGCGTGGGATGGCTGCCGCTGGGCATGGGAGGGCTCGCGCTGATCCTCGCCCTCGTGATCGCGCGCTGGCGAACCACCATCGATGCCGCGATGCCGGCCCGGCCGATCGCGCGAGCGCACGGGGACGCGGTCTGGCGTCGGCTTCGCGAGCCCCACCTGGCGGCCTTCTTCGTCTCGGCGGCCTTGATGATGGCGGCGCACGCGGCCTTGTACGCCTTCTTCTCGCTGTACCTCGACCAGCGCGGCTACAGCAAGGGTCAGATCGGCCTCACCTGGACGCTCGGGGTGCTGGTGGAGATCGCGCTCTTCCAGTGGCAGCGGCCGCTCTTCGATCGGTTCGGGGCGATGAGCCTGCTGACGGCGAGCCTGATGGTGGCCGCCGTGCGGTTCGCCCTGATCGCCGCCAGCGACGGATTCTGGCTGCTCATCGTGGTCTCGCAGCTGGCGCATGCGATCACCTTCGGCGTGCACCACAGCGCCGCGATGAGCCTGCTGCACCAGTGGTTCCCGCCGGCCCAGCAGGGCAGGGCGCAGGCGCTCTTCGTCACGCTGGGCTATGGTCTGGGCGGATCGATCGGCGGCCTCAGTGGCGGGTGGCTCTGGGAGCACGTGTCGCCGCAGGCCACCTTCGTCGGGGCGGCCGCGATGGCCCTGGCGGGCTGGGGTGCGGCACGGGTCTGCGCGGGGCACGCGCGCCGGGCACAATCGCGACAGGAGACAGACGATGCGTGATCACCAAGACTCGCGCGGCGGCCGGTCCCGGTGTCGTGGATGGCTGTGGACCCTGGCCTGGCTCGGGGGCTGCGCCGCGCCACCCGATTGGGGACCCGGCCCCTCGCCCGCGGCGCCGCCCGAGGCGCGACCGGTATCGGTCGCACCGGCCACGCGGCAATCCGCGATCGACCAGGCCTGGCGGACGCTGACCGATGGTGGCGTGGGCGACGAATCGGCGCGCACGCGGGTGTCGGCGATCGGTGCGCGCCTGCGCGCGGTCGCGGCCGCCGTGGCGCCCGAGCGCGGCTGGCCGGCCACCGGTGACACCCTTTCCCGGCAGGCCGAGGCGCGGGCCGACTGCCTGCCCGATGGACGTTGCGTGGTCAGCGCCGGCCTGCTCGCCCGCTTGGGTGGTGACGACGCGCTGCTCGCGGCGGCGATGGCGCATGCGATGGCGCACGAGCTGCGGGGTCACGGTGACGAGCGGATCGCCCGCGCGGCGGCGAACCGGTCCACCGACGCGGGCGCCGCGCTGCTGTCGGCGTTCGATCGGGTCCACGAGACCGAGGCCGACCGGCTGGGGGCCGAACTGCTGGCCCGCGCCGGCCTGGAGGTGGGCGCCTTGCGCCGGCTCTGGCCGGCGCTCGCCCGTCCCGACGTGTCGGCAGGGGCGGGGGCGGGCGATGCCCGGGCACGGCTGCCGGCCTTCACGCGCGATCACCCCGAGTACCCGAGCCGCTCGATCGATCTGCAGCGCTACGAACACCGGCTCGCACCGCTCGTCCCGTCACCCGCTGCCCGACCGTGAGGGGCGTGGCATAATCCCGGGTTCCGATTGATCGAGACGGCTGCTGCCGATAGTCCGCGATGTCCCTGCTTCCGCGCACCCTCTACGACAAGCTCTGGGATGACCACGTGGTCCACCGCGAGGAGGACGGCACCTGTCTGCTGTACATCGATCGGCACCTGGTGCACGAGGTGACCAGCCCGCAGGCCTTCGAGGGCCTGCGCGCCGCCGGTCGCCAGCCCTGGCGCACCTCGTCCATCGTCGCCACCGCCGACCACAACACGCCCACCACCGGCTGGGAGCGTGGCATCGACGGCATCGAGGACCTCACCTCGCGCGAGCAGGTCGTCACGCTGGATCGCAACATCCGCGAGTTCTCGGTCAGCACCTATTTCCCGTTCCTGGACCAGCGCCAGGGCATCGTGCATGTCATCGGGCCCGAGCAGGGCGCCACGCTGCCGGGCATGACGGTCGTCTGTGGCGACAGCCACACCAGCACCCACGGCGCGCTGGCCTGCCTGGCCTTCGGCATCGGCACCTCCGAGGTCGAGCACGTCATGGCCACGCAATGCCTGGTGGCCAAGAAGATGAAGAACCTCCTGATCGAGGTCGAGGGCACGCTGGGCAAGGGCGTCACCGCCAAGGACGTCGTGCTGGCCATCATCGGGCGCATCGGCACCGCCGGCGGCACCGGCTACGCGATCGAGTTCGCCGGCAGCGCGATCCGCAGCCTCTCGGTCGAGGGGCGCATGACCCTGTGCAACATGGCGATCGAGGCCGGTGCGCGTTCGGGCATGGTGGCGGTCGACGAGGTCACGCTGAACTACCTCAAAGGCCGCCCGCTGGCGCCCAAGGGCGAGGATTGGGACAAGGCGGTCGCGCTGTGGCGTGGCCTGCGCTCGGACCCCGGCGCCAAGTTCGATCTGGTGGTGCGCATGAACGCCGCCGAAATCCGTCCGCAGGTCACCTGGGGCACCTCGCCGGAGATGGTGGTGGCGATCGACGATCGGGTGCCCGATCCCGATCGCGAGAAAGACCCGGTGCGACGCGAGGGAATGGAGCGCGCCCTGCAGTACATGGGCCTCACCCCGAACACCCCGATCGAGAACATCCGCATCGACAAGGTCTTCATCGGTTCGTGCACCAACTCGCGCATCGAAGACCTGCGCGCCGCGGCGGCGGTGGTCAAGGGCCGCCGCAAGGCCGACTCGGTCCGTCTCGCGATGGTCGTTCCCGGCTCGGGCCAGATCAAGCGCCAGGCCGAGGCCGAGGGGCTCGACCGCATCTTCCGCGAGGCCGGCTTCGAGTGGCGCGAGCCCGGTTGCTCGATGTGTCTGGCGATGAACGCCGACCGCCTCGAGCCCGGCGAGCGCTGCGCCGCCACCTCCAACCGCAATTTCGAAGGCCGCCAGGGTGCCGGCGGCCGCACGCACCTCGTCAGTCCCGCCATGGCCGCCGCCGCCGGGGTGATGGGGCATTTCGTCGATGTTCGCCGCCTCTGAACGAAAGGAAACCACCATGAAACGCACTCTGGCCCTGGTCCTCGGTCTGATGCTCTTCGGTTCGGCTCTGTCGGCCTGCAACACCGTGCAAGGTGTGGGGCGCGACATCGAGCGCGCGGGCGAGTCGATCCAGGGCGCGGCCAAGAAATGAGCCCGGCGGCGCCGCGTTGCCCAACGCGGCGTCCAGGCCACCCCGAACCCTTCGCGCAGCGTTCGCCATCATGAAACCGCTCACCGTGCACCGTGGTCTGGTCGCTCCGCTCGACCGGGCCAACGTCGACACCGACGCCATCATCCCGAAGCAGTTCCTGAAATCCGTCAAGCGCACGGGCTTCGGGCCGAACCTCTTCGACGAGTGGCGTTACCTCGACCACGGCGAGCCGGGGATGGACAACAGCAAGCGCCCGCTGAACCCCGATTTTTCGTTGAACCAGCCCCGGTTCCGCGGCGCATCGGTACTGATCGCACGCAAGAACTTCGGCTGCGGTTCGTCGCGCGAGCACGCCCCCTGGGCGCTCGAGGACTACGGTTTTCGCGTGATCATCGCGCCGTCCTTCGCCGACATCTTCTTCAACAACTGCTTCAAGAACGGCGTGCTGCCGATCCGGCTCACCGAGTCCGAGGTCGACCGCCTGTTCCACGAGGTCAATGCCTTCCCGGGCTTCGAGCTGATCATCAACCTGCCCGAGCAGGTGGTGAGCACGGTCGATGGCCAGCAGCGTTTCTCCTTCGAGATCGACGACTTCCGCAAGTACTGCCTGGTCAACGGCTTCGACGAGATCGGCCTTACGCTGCGTCACGCGGACAAGATTCGCGACTACGAGACCAAACGTCTCGCCGCCCAGCCTTGGTTGACCAAGACCTTGGCGGCCTGACCCGGGACCAGCGGTTCTTCCTTCGAACAACCAGCCTGGCCTCCCGGTCAGGCTGGCCGCTGGCGCTTGCCGGCGGACTTCCCAGCAGAAAGGTGTCAGCCGATGAAGATTGCAGTCCTGCCCGGTGACGGAATCGGGCCCGAGATCACCGCCCAGGCGGTGCGCGTGGTGCAGGCGCTGGCCGCGCACGGTCTGCGCATCGAGATGCAGACCGCGCCGGTGGGCGGCACCGCCGTCGACCTCAGCGGCGACCCGCTGCCGGCGGCCACGCTGGCGGTCTGCGAGGCGGCCGACGCCATCCTCTTCGGGTCGGTGGGGGGGCCGCAGTACGACACGCTGCCGCGACCGCAGCGCCCCGAGCAGGGGCTGCTGCGGCTGCGCAAGCACTTCGACCTCTTCGCCAACCTGCGCCCGGCGATCGTCTACCCCGAGCTCGCGCACGCCTCCACGCTGCGCGCCGACGTGGTCGCCGGCCTGGACATCCTGATCCTTCGCGAACTGACCGGCGACATCTATTTCGGACAGCCGCGCGGCGTCCGCACCAACGAGGCCGGCGAGCGCGAGGGTTTCGACACCATGCGCTACTCCGAGAGCGAGATCCGCCGGATCGCGCACACCGCCTTCCAGGCCGCCCGCAAGCGGGCCTCGAAGGTCTGCTCGGTCGACAAGGCCAACGTGCTCGAGACCACGCAACTGTGGCGCGACGTGGTCACCGAGGTGCACCGCGAGTACACCGACGTGGCGCTCACCCACATGTACGTCGACAACGCGGCGATGCAACTCGTGCGCAACCCGAAGCAGTTCGACGTGATCGTCACCGGCAACATGTTCGGCGACATCCTGTCCGACGAGGCGTCGATGCTCACCGGCTCCATCGGAATGTTGCCGTCGGCGTCGCTGAACGCCCGTGGTTTCGGCCTGTACGAGCCGATCCACGGCTCGGCGCCCGACATCGCCGGCAAGGGCCTGGCCAATCCGCTGGCCACGATCCTGTCCTTGTCGATGCTGCTGCGCTATTCGCTGAACCAGCCCGAGGCCGCCGACCGCGTCGAGCGCGCGGTGCGTCGGGTGCTGGCGCAGGGCCTGCGCACCGCGGACATCGCCGAGGCCGGCAAGGCGACGGTGGGCACCCAGGCGATGGGTGATGCGGTGATCGCCGCACTCGATTGATCGGTCGCCCCGGCGACTTCGGACGGAGAGCTCAAATGGCAATGACGGTGGGAATGGTCGGCTGGCGCGGCATGGTCGGCTCGGTGCTGATGCAGCGCATGCAGCAGGAGAACGATTTTTCGTTGATCGATCCGGTGTTCTTCAGCACCTCGAACGTCGGAGGGGATGCTCCCCTGGGCGGCGAGCGGCTGAAGGACGCGATGTCGATCGACGAACTCAAGCGCATGGACACCATCATCACCTGCCAGGGGGGCGACTACACCACCGAGGTGTTCGGCCGACTGCGCGCGGCGGGTTGGAAGGGCTACTGGATCGATGCCGCGTCCACGCTGCGCATGAAGGACGAGTCCGTCATCATCCTCGACCCGTTGAATCTCGGGGTGATCCAGCAGGCCCTGGCCAAGGGCGGACGCGATTTCATCGGCGGCAATTGCACCGTCAGCCTGATGATGATGGGCTTGAACGGCCTGTTCCGCGAGGGGCTGATCGAGTGGATCACCGCGATGACCTACCAGGCGGCCTCGGGCGCGGGCGCGCAGAACATGCGCGAACTGCTCGCGCAGATGGGGGCGGCCCACGGCGCGGTGGCGCCGCTGCTGGCCGATCCGGGGTCGGCGATCCTCGAGATCGACCAGCGGGTGGCCGACACGATGCGCGGGTCGGCCTTCCCGGTGGAACACTTCGGGGTGCCATTGGCCGGCAGCCTGATCCCCTGGATCGACAAGGATCTCGGCAACGGGATGTCGCGCGAGGAATGGAAAGGTGATGCCGAATGCAACAAGATCCTGGGCCTGCCCGCCAGCGGCCCGGGTCACATTCCGGTGGAAAGCCTGTGCGTGCGGATCGGCGCGATGCGTTGCCACAGCCAGGCACTCACGATCAAGCTGCGCCGTGACGTGCCGCTGGCCGATGTCGAGGCACTGATCGCGTCCGGCAACGAATGGGTGCGGCTGGTGCCCAACACCCGCGAGGCGAGCATCCAGGGCTTGAGTCCCACCGTGGCCACGGGCACGCTCAGCGTGCCGATCGGCCGGCTGCGCAAGCTGGCGATCGGCGAGGGGTATCTGAGCGCGTTCACCGTGGGTGACCAGTTGCTGTGGGGCGCGGCCGAACCGCTGCGCCGGATGCTGCGGATCCTGCTCGATCGGCGCTGATCGCCGCGGACGAAACCCCGCGGTGCCTGGGCACCGCGCACCGTCCGAGCGTGATTTATTTCCTCCTGGCGGGCGCCAGGATCCGCCCGTCGACCAGACCTAGGTGTTGCGTGGCGACGAGTTGTAAACCTATCAGTTGGTGTGAGCTTGCCTGCATAAGTTGCTGATGTTACGCTCAAAACTCTATAGAGTGACCCCGGGGAAACGCGTGGCTGCTGATAAAAAACCCGTGCCAGACACGGAATTCAACACGGCGCCCAAACGGCTCGCCGCCGCCATCGCCCTGGCACTGCTGGCCGGTGGCGGCAACGCCTGGGCGGCCGGCCTGGGTCGGTTGTCGGTGCAATCGGGCCTTGGGCAGCCGCTTCGGGCGGAGGTCGAAGTGACCGCGCTCACCAAGGAGGAATCGGCCTCGCTGAGCGCTCGCTTGGCCTCGGTCGATGCCTTCCGGCAGGCCGGGCTCGAATACAACGCCGCGCTCTCGAATCTCCGGTTCGCGATCGATCGCCGCAACGATGGCCGGACGTTCATCCGGATCACCTCGGCGCAACCGATCAACGAGCCCTTCGTCGACATGTTGCTCGAGCTGAACTGGGCCACCGGCAAGTTCGTGCGCGAGTACACGTTCCTGCTCGATCCCCCGGAGCTGCGCACCAGTCGCGAATCGATCGAAGGGGGCGCTGCCCAGTCGATCGTCTCCCCGGTGACCAGTGCGGCGCCCGCGGCTGCGCCCAGTGCCCCGTCGCCGGCCGCCGCGCCCTCGGCCCCCGCGCCCTCGGCCGCGGCACCGGCCCCCGCGCCCCGGCGCGACCCGGCACCGGCCCCTCGGCGCGAGGCCCCTGCCGCGACGACGCCCAGCGAGGCCCCGGCCGCATCGTCCGCGGGCGACGAGATCCGTGTGCGCAGTGGCGACACCCTCGGTGGCATCGCCTCTCGCGTGCGCCCTTCGAACGCCTCGCTCGACCAGACCCTGGCGGCGCTCTACCAGAACAATCCGCAGGCCTTCATGGGCAACGTGAACCGGCTTCGCGCCGGCAGCACGCTGAAGGTGCCGGCGGCCGGCGACATCGCCGCGTTCGACGCCGCGAAGGCCCGCGAGCTGATTCGCGCCCAGTCGGCCGACTTCGCCGGCTACCGCTCCCGCCTGGCCGAGAACGCCCCGTCGGCGTCGTCGGGTAAGGCCGGCCAGAGCGCCTCGGGCGCGGTCGGTGCCCAGGTCGACGACAAACGCGCCGCCGCACCCGCGCAAGACCAGCTCAAGCTGTCGAAGTCCGGCACGCAAGGGGCCGCGGCACGCCAAGGGGCAGTGGGTCAGGACCGCGCCGAACAGGCCGTGGCCCGCGACAGCGCGTTGAAAGAATCGCAGTCCCGGGTCAAGGAGCTCGAGAAGAACGTCGCCGATCTTCAAAAGCTGCTCGAACTGAAGAACAAGCAGCTCGCCGACCTTCAACGGCAGGCCGATGAGACCAAGGCGGCGGGCAAGGCCGCGGCCGGGGTCGTGGCCAAGGCGCCCGAGGCCCCGAAAGCGCCCGAGGCGCCGAAGGTCGACGCGCCCAAGCCCGCCGAACCGGTGAAGGCCGACGCGCCCAAGGTCGCGGAAGCGCCCAAGCCCGCGGAAGCGCCGAAGGCGCCCGAAGCGCCCAAGGCCGAAGCCCCCAAGGCGCCCGAAGCACCCAAGGTCGAACCGGCCGCGCCCAAGTCGGACACCCCGGTGGCCGACGCGCCCAAGCCGGCGGAGCAGCCCAAGCCCGCGCCGGTCGCCGAAGCGCCGAAGCCCGCGCCCAAGGCGGCGGTGCCTGCACCGGCGCCTGAGACCAGTTTCGTCGACGACCTGATGTCCAACCCGCTGATGCTGCCGGGCCTGGGCGCGATCCTCGCGCTGGGTGCGGGCTACGGCTGGTACGCGATGCGCCGTCGCAAGAAGGTCGAGAAGTTCGAGGACAGCCTGATCGCCGCGGACGGCATCGCGGCCAACTCGCTGTTCGGCTCCACGGGGGGGCAGAGCGTCGACACCAGCAGCGCCTTCGCCTCGGCCACCAAGGACACCGGTCTGGACGTCCATGCCACCGAGGTCGATCCGATCGCCGAAGCCGAGGTCTACATCGCCTACGGCCGCGAAGCGCAGGCCGAGGAGATCCTGCGCGAGGCCTTGCGCAAGCAGCCCGAGCGCCAGGCGATCCGCGCCAAGCTGCTCGAGATCTATTCGGGTCGCAAGGACATCCCCGCGTTCGGCATGCTCGCCCGCGAGATGTACGACGCCACCGGCGGCCAGAACGAAGAGTGGCCCAAGGTGGTCACGATGGGGCTGGCGCTCGACCCGGACAACCCGCTGTACACCGGTGCCGCCGTGCCGGCGGCGCCGCTCGCCGATGCCGCTCCCGAGCCGGCGTCGGCCGCGTCCGATCTGCTGGCCGATCCGTCCAGCGAACCGGCGCTCGAAGACGAAACCGCGCTCAAGGTTCCCGAACTGCCCGCGGCCGGCCCCTCGTTCGCCGAGACCATGCCGCTCGATCCGGCCGATCTCACCGCGAAACCGGCCGCCGAGCCCGATGTCCCGGCGCTCGATTTCGATCTCGAACTCGACACCACCATCGGCAAAGCCGGTCAGATGCTCTCCGAGTCCCGTGATCCGGGCGCGGAAGGACGCAGCGAACTGGCGCGCGCCGTCGAGGGCAAGTTCGAACTCCCCGATCTCGACCTGACCACCGCGCTGGGCGAGAAGGCCGAGGCGCCCGCGGCCGAGAAGTCCCGTGCCGAAGGCACGCCGGGTGCGCTCGAGGAGTTCAACATCGATCTCCCGGCGCTCGAAGGCATCAGCAAGATCGTGCCGCCGCGCAGCAACACGGCGGTCGCCGAAGCCGCGCCCGAACTCGACCTCTCCGCGATCGGTCTCGATCTCGAGCCTTCGCCAGTGCCCGCCGCCGCGGGAGCGACCGACGGCGTGCGTTGGCAGGAGATGGCCACCAAGCTCGATCTCGCCTCGGCCTACGAGGAGATCGGCGACAAGGAAGGCGCGCGCGAGTTGCTCGACGAAGTGCTCAAGGGCGGGGACGCCGACCAGCAGCAAAAGGCGCGCGCGATGCTCGCCAAGATCGCCTGATCCCGCGTTTCGCCCACACGACGGGGAAGCCTGGCTTCCCCGTTTTTTCATGAATCGACGCCGTATCGCGCTGCGGCTCGCCTACGACGGCGGCGCCTTTCACGGGTGGCAGACCCAACCCGGTGGGCTCGCCGCGCAGGATGCGCTGGAACAGGCCCTCGGTCGCATGGCGGGGCACCGCGTGCAGACGGTCTGCGCGGGGCGCACCGATGCCGGGGTGCACGCCGTCGCCCAGGTCGTGCACTTCGACACCGACACCGAGCGCCCGTTGGGCGCCTGGCAGCGTGGCACCAACGCCCACCTGCCGGCGGGGCTCGCGGTTCAGGCCGCGCAGGTCGTCGACGAGGCCTTCCACGCGCGCTATGGCGCGTTGAGCCGTCGCTATCGCTACCTGATCTGGCGCAGCCCCGAACGGCATCCGTTGTGGGGGCCTCGCGCCGCCTGGGTGCACCGGCCGCTCGCCGTCGATGCAATGGCCGAGGCGGCCAAGGCCCTCGTCGGCGAGCACGACTTCTCCGCCTTCCGTTCCTCGCAATGTCAGGCCCGTTCGCCGGTGCGCCGCCTGCAGGCGCTCGAGCTGAGCGAGCAGGGCGCGCTGCTGCGGCTCGACGTCCAGGCCAATGCCTTCCTGCACCACATGGTGCGCAACATCGTCGGCGCCCTGGTCTGGGTGGGCATGGGGCGCAGGCCGAGCGAATGGGTCGGCGAGATCCTGCAGGCCCGGGATCGACGCCTGGGCGCACCGACGATGGCGGCGCAAGGTCTGTACCTCACCGGGGTGTCCTATCCGATGCCCTATGATCTGGGCACCTGGCCCGCGCTGGATGTCCCCTGAGCGCCCCGGGGCCCCGTCATGACCCGACTGCCCGTCCTTGCGCACCGATGAATTCCCCGACCCCACCGATCGCCCGCACCCGAATCAAGTTCTGCGGACTCGTCCGAGCGCAGGATGTCGACGTCGCGGTGAACCTCGGCGTGGACGCGATCGGATTCGTCTTCTATCCGCGCAGTCCGCGCGCGCTCGCGCCCGAGGCCGCGCGCGATCTGCGTCGGCGTCTGCCCTCGTACGTGTCCGCGGTGGGCCTCTTCGTCAACGAGGAGCCCGCGCGGGTGCGCGAGATCGCCGGACAGGTGGGGCTGGACGTGCTGCAGTTCCACGGCGACGAGTCGGCGGCGCAGTGCGCGCAGAGCCGTCCCGCCGATGTCCCTTTCTGGCGCGCGGTGCGCATGCGCGAGCCGGGTGATTTGCTAGAATCCGAGCGTGTCTTCGACGGCGCGGAGGCCTTTCTGCTCGATGCCTTCAGCGACGGCTACGGAGGTAGCGGCCAGCGGTTCGATTGGTCGTGGATCCCGCCCGTGCGCCATCGCCCGCTGATCCTGTCGGGCGGTCTCGATGCCGACAGCGTCGGCGCCGCGATCCGGCAGGTTCGTCCCACCATGGTCGACGTCTCCAGTGGCATCCAGGGCGCCGATCCGCGGTGCAAGGAGACCGAGCGCATGGCCCGATTCGTCGCCGCCGTCCTGGCCGAGGATGCGCGCCGATCCCGTTCACCGTCCGGCACCCCGACATGAAGCCTTACGACCTACCCGATTCCCGGGGGCACTTCGGCCCCTACGGCGGCATCTTCGTCGCCGAGACCCTGATGCACGCGCTGGAAGAACTGCGCCAGGCATACGCCCGCTACAAGGACGACCCGGAGTTCGTGGCCGAGTTCCGCGACGAACTCGAGCACTTCGTCGGGCGGCCCAGCCCGATCTACCACGCCAAGCGATGGTCGGCGATGCTGGGCGGTGCGCAGATCTACTTCAAGCGCGAAGACCTCAACCACACCGGCGCGCACAAGGTCAACAACACGATCGGGCAGGCGCTGCTCGCGCGGCGGATGGGCAAGCCCCGCGTGATCGCCGAGACCGGCGCGGGCCAGCACGGCGTGGCCACCGCCACCGTTGCCGCGCGCTACGGCATGAAGTGCGTCGTCTACATGGGCAGCGAGGATGTCGAGCGTCAGGCGCAGAACGTCTATCGGATGCGCTTGCTCGGCGCCGAAGTGGTGCCGGTCACGAGCGGCAGCCGCACGCTGAAGGACGCGCTGAACGAGGCGATGCGAGACTGGGTCACCAACGTCGAGGACACCTTCTACATCATCGGCACGGTGGCCGGACCGCACCCGTATCCGATGATGGTCCGCGACTTCCAGTCGGTGATCGGCATCGAGTGCCGCCAGCAGATGCCCGCGATGACCGGCCGCCAGCCCGATGTGGTGGTGGCTTGCGTGGGGGGCGGCTCCAATGCGATCGGCATCTTCCATCCCTACCTCGATCTGCCGGAGGTGGCGCTGGTCGGTGTCGAGGCCGGCGGCGAGGGCTTGCACACCGGCAAGCATTCGGCGTCGCTGACCGCGGGCGTGCCGGGCGTGCTGCATGGCAACCGCACCTATCTGCTGCAGGACGAGAACGGGCAGATCATCGACACGCACTCGGTGTCGGCGGGGCTGGACTACCCGGGCGTCGGTCCCGAGCACGCGTGGCTGAAGGACAGCGGCCGCGCCTCCTATGTGGTGATCGACGATCACGAGACCCTGCGCGCCTTCCACGACTGCTGCCGCATCGAGGGCATCATCCCCGCGCTGGAGTCCAGCCACGCGCTGGCCTACGCCGCGAAGCTCGCGCCCACGATGCCCAAGGACCAGATCATCCTGGTCAACCTCTCGGGGCGTGGCGACAAGGACATGCACACCGTCGCCCAGCGCACCGCGCAGGGCGCCTGAGGCCGCCCGAGATGTCCCGAATCGAATCCGTCTTTTCCGCGCTGCGCACGCAGGGTCGCAAGGCCTTGGTGCCCTACGTCACCTCCGGTCACCCCGCCCGTCACCTCACCGTGCCGATCATGCATGCGCTGGTCGCGGCGGGCGCCGACGCCATCGAGCTGGGCGTGCCGTTCTCCGATCCGATGGCCGATGGCCCCACGATCCAGCGGGCCAACGAGCACGCGCTGTCGCTCGGCGTGGGGCTGCGTGACGTCCTCGCGTACGTCCGAGAGTTCCGCACCCGCGACGCGCGCACGCCGGTGGTGCTGATGGGTTACGCCAATCCGATCGAGCGCATGGGGATCGATGCCTTCTGCCGCGCCGCGCGCGAAGCCGGCGTCGATGGCGTCATCGTGGTGGACTATCCGCCCGAAGAATCGGTGGCCTTCGCCAAGGCGCTCACCGAGCAGTCGCTCGACCCGATCTTCCTGCTCGCGCCCACCTCCACCAACCAGCGCATCGACGAGGTGCTGGCGTTGGCCCGGGGCTACGTCTACTACGTGTCGCTGAAGGGCATCACCGGTGGCACGATGGACACGGCCGACGTGCACCGTCGCGTCGGCCACCTCAAGGCGCGCACCACGCTGCCGATCGGCGTGGGATTCGGCATTCGAGACGGCGCAACCGCGCGTGCGGTCGCCGAGGTCGCCGACGCGGTGATCATCGGCACGAAGATGATCCAGGTGATCGAGGACGGCGAACCCGCCAGCGCCGCCGAACGGGTCGGCGCGTTCACCGCGTCGATCCGTCAGGCCCTCGACGCGCCGACCACCTGACACAGCGCACCGACCCCACCGGAGAACACCGATGACCTGGCTCGACAAACTGCTGCCGCCGCGGATCAAGCGCTCCAACCTCGGCGCCAAGCGCGTGCCCGAAGGCCTGTGGGTGAAGTGCCCGGCCTGTGACGCGGTGCTGTACGGGGCCGACCTCGAGAGCAGCCTGAACGTCTGCCCGAAGTGCGGCCACCACCTGCGCATGCGCGCGCGCCGGCGCCTGGATTGCCTGCTCGACCCCGAAGGCCGCTACGAGATCGGCCAGGAGGTGCTGCCGGTCGATGTGCTCAAGTTCAAGGACAGCCGCAAGTACGTCGAGCGGCTGCAGGAGGCGCTCGACGAATCCGAGGAGACGGACGCGCTCGTCGTGATGGGCGGCGCGATCCGGGCCCTGCCGGTCGTGGTCGCGGTCTTCGAATTCGAGTTCATCAGCGGTTCGATGGGCTCGGTGGTCGGCGAGCGTTTCGCACGCGGTGTGCAGGCCGCGATCGAGCAGAAGGTGCCGTTCGTGTCGGTGGCCGCCTCGGGCGGTGCGCGGATGCAGGAGGGCGTGCTCTCGCTGATGCAGATGGCCAAGACCACCGCGATGCTCACCGAACTCGCGGCCCGCCGTCTGCCCTACATCTCGGTGCTCACCGACCCGACGATGGGCGGCGTGTCGGCCAGTTTCTGCTTCCTCGGCGATGTCGTGATCGCCGAGCCGCGCGCGCTGATCGGCTTTGCCGGCCCTCGCGTGATCGAGCAGACGGTCCGCGAGAAGCTCCCCGAGGGCTTCCAACGCGCCGAGTTCCTGCTCGAGAAGGGCGCGATCGACATGATCGTCGACCGTCGCCAGATGCGCGACGAGATCGCGCAACTGCTCGCGATGCTGCTGCGCCAGCCGAGCGACGCGCTGGCCTGATTGAACCGCACACGGGACGGCGGCATTGCGCCGGCCGTCCTCGCAAGACCGCCTCGTCGCATGACCGCGCTCACCGCCCACTCGCCGCTCGCCGACTGGCTGGCCCACGCCGAGCGCCTGCATCCGCGCGGCATCGCGCTCGGGCTCGACCGGGTCCGCGCGGTGGCGCAGGCGATGGATCTGCGCATGCCGTGTCCGGTGATCACCGTCGGCGGCACCAACGGCAAGGGTTCCACCTGCGCGATGCTCGAGGCCATCCTGTCGGCCGCGGGATACCGTGTCGCGCTGCACACCTCGCCGCACCTGATCGACTTCAACGAGCGGGCCCGATGCTGCGGCGAGAACGCGCCCGACGCGGCGCTGTGCGAGTGCATGGCCGCGGTCGAGCGGGCCCGGGGCGATGTCTCGCTGACCTACTTCGAATTCACGCTGCTGGCGATCCTGCGCTGGTTCGTCGCCCAGGCGCCCGACGTGATCGTGCTCGAGGTGGGCCTTGGCGGACGCCTGGACGCGGTGAACCTGATCGACGCCGATTGTTCGATCGTCACCTGCGTCGACATCGACCACGTCGAGTACCTGGGGCCGACCCGCGAGGCGATCGGCCTGGAGAAGGCGCACATCTACCGCACCGGCCGGCCGGCGATCTGCGCCGATCCCCGCCCGCCGCAGAGCCTGCTCGATTACGCGCGCGAGATCGACGCCGACCTCTGGCTGTTCGGGCGCGACTTCAACTACGCCGGAGACCGGCAGCAGTGGTCCTATGGCGGGCGTGGGCTGCGGCGCAACAGCCTGGCGTATCCGGCGCTGCGCGGCGCGAACCAGTTGCTCAATGCCTCGGGTGTGCTCGCCGCCCTGGAGGCGCTGAAGGCGCGCCTGCCGGTGTCCCAGCAGGCGGTCCGCCAAGGCCTCGCCGCGGTCCAGCTGCCCGGGCGATTCCAGGTGCTGCCGGGTCGTCCGACGATCGTTCTCGACGTCGCGCACAACCCGCACGCGGCCGCGCACCTGGCCGCCAACCTCGACAACATGGGCTTCTTCCCGCAGACCTGGGCGGTGTTCGGGGCGATGCGTGACAAGGACCTTCGTGGCATCGTCGGCCATCTGCATCCCCTGGTCGATCACTGGCTCCCGGTCGCGTTGCCGGGCGCGCGCGCGGCCACCCCGGAAGAACTGATCGACGCGTTGAGCGCCGCGGGCGCGGGCGGGCCCGAGGGCGAGCCTGCGACCGCCTTCGCGTCCCCGCGCGACGCGCTCCAGCACGCGATCTCCCGAGTGGGGGAGGGTGATAGAATCGTGGTCTTCGGTTCCTTCCTCACCGTCGCCGATGTCCTCGCCTGGCGGCGATCGGGCGGCGATCTCCGCTAAGTTATGGCCCCGCGCACCCCGAACGGATCCTCGCCCGAGTCCCTCGATCCCGTTCTCCCGCAGAAGAAGCGCGCGCGCCGTCGTCTGGTCGGAGCGGTCGCCTTGGCTCTGCTGGCGGCCATCGTGGTGCCGCTGATCTTCGATGCCGAGCCCCGGCAGGTGCGCGAGGACGTCCAGATCCGGATCCCGTCGCGCGAAACCCCCTTGAGTGCCAAGGCCGATGGCGCCGAGTCGAACGCCTCGGCGTCGGGTACCGCCGCGTCGGGATCCGTGACGACACCGGGCACGGCGCGTGCCGACCCCCCGACGGCCGAGGCGCCCGGCGACAAGCCGGCGGCCGAATCCCCGCCGGAAAAGCCCGTCGCGGAGAAGTCCACGGGTGAGAAGTCGGCCGCGCCCAAAGGCCCGACGATCGAGCCCGCGCCGGGCGCGGCGCCAACCCCGTCACGGCCCGCGGCCGATCTCGCCGCGACGCGTCCCGAGGCCAAGCCCGACGCGAAGACCGAATCGCGCGATCCCAAGACCGCCTCGAAGTCGGACCCGAAGACCGAGCCCCGCGAGGCCAGGCCAGCCGCGAAACCCGAGGCCAAGTCCACCGAGTCGAAGGCCGAGGCACGACCCGAGGCCAAGGCGGCGGAGACCAAGGGCGCGAGCCTGGCCCTTCAGATCGGCGCGTTCGCCAGCGAGAAGGCCGCCACAGACCAGGTCGAGCGGCTGCGCAAGGTGGGCGTGAAGGCCTACACCGAACGCGTCAAGACGCAGCAGGGCGATCGCATCCGGGTGCGGGTCGGTCCCTTCGCGAATCGCGACGCCGCAGAGAAGACCCGGCAGAAGCTGCGCGCGGCAGGCATCGACACCGCCGTGGTCGGACCGTGAGGTCCGCCACATGACGATGCCCGCGTTCACCCCCTGGGACTGGTTCGTGCTGCTGTCGTTGGGCTTGTCGGCGGGCTACGGGTTCGTGTTCGGGCTGGCCCGCACGCTGTTCGGCTTGGCCGCCTGGGCGGCCGCGCTGATCGGCACGCCGCTGCTCGCGCCCACGGTCATCCAGGGCACCGGGCTGGGCGCGCACCCGGCCTTCGTGTGGGTGGTGTTGTTCATCGCGCTGCTGCTGCTCGTGCGGGCGGTGGGGGTCGCGTTGTCCCAAGGCCTGAAGGCCAGCGGGCTCGGCGGGGTCGATCGCATCTCCGGTGGCCTGTTCGGTGTCGTCCGGGCCCTGGTGCTGATCGTGCTGGTGGTGGCCTGTGCGCGAATGCTTGGTGTCGACCGCGGCCCCGGCTGGCGCGAGGCGTACTCACGTCCCCTGCTCGAGGCGCTCGCGCACTGGATCGAGCCCTTCCTGCCGCAGCGGACGAGCGGCATCCGAACGACCTGAAAGCGAGAACGACCATGTGCGGGATCCTCGGTGTGGTCTCACGAACCCCGGTCAACCAGCTGTTGTACGACGGCCTGCTGCTGCTGCAGCACCGCGGCCAGGACGCCGCGGGCATCGCCACCGCGATGGGCAAGAAGTTCAGCATGCACAAGGGCAACGGCCAGGTGCGCGACGTGTTCCGCACGCGCAACATGCGCTCGCTACCCGGACACTCGGGCATCGCGCACGTGCGCTATCCCACCGCGGGCTCGGCGGGCGACTCCGAGGAGGCGCAGCCCTTCTACGTGAACGCGCCCTTCGGCATCACGCTCGCGCACAACGGCAACCTCACCAACTCCGAACAGTTGAAGGACGAGATGTTCCGGCTCGATCGCCGGCACATCAACACCGAGTCCGACTCCGAGGTGCTGCTCAACGTGCTGGCCAACGAGCTGCAGGCCGCCTCGGTGGGCGAGGGCCTCGACCCGGACGCGATCTTCAAGGCGGTGCGCGAGCTGCACCGGCGGGTGCGCGGCGCCTACGCCTGCGTCGCCGAGATCGCCGGCTACGGTGTGCTCGCGTTTCGCGACCCCTATGGCATCCGGCCGCTGTGCTACGGCGTGGCCGAGACCGACACCGGCACCGAGTACCTGGTGGCCTCCGAGTCGGTGGCGCTGGAGGGCCTGGGTTTCCGGATGGTGCGCGACGTCGCGCCCGGTGAGGCGGTGTTCATCCACCTCGACGGCAGCTTCCACGCACGCCAGTGCAGCGACCAGGCGGTGCTCTCGCCGTGCGTGTTCGAGTACGTGTACTTCGCGCGACCCGATTCCGTGATCGATGGCGCGTCGGTCTACGGCACGCGCCTGAAGATGGGCGAGTTCCTCGCCGAGCGCATCGCGCGCGAGATCCGGCTGGGCGACATCGATGTCGTGATGCCGATCCCGGACACCTCGCGGCCCTCCGCGATGCAACTGGCGATGAAGCTGAATCTCGACTACCGCGAGGGCTTCCTGAAGAACCGCTACGTGGGCCGCACGTTCATCATGCCGGGGCAGGCGGTGCGCAAGAAATCGGTGCGCCAGAAGCTGAACGCGATGAGCGTCGAGTTCAAGGGCAAGAACGTGCTGCTGGTGGACGACTCGATCGTTCGCGGCACCACCTCGCACGAGATCGTGCAGATGGCGCGCGACTCCGGCGCGAACAAGGTCTACTTCGCGTCGGCCTCGCCGCCGGTGCGTTACCCGAACGTCTATGGCATCGACATGCCCACCCGGGGCGAACTGATCGCCAACGGCCGCTCCGACGACGAGATCCGGCTGGCGATCGGTGCCGACGCGCTGGTGTACCAGGACATCGAGGCGATGAAGCGGGCGGTGACGCAGGTGAACCCCGCGCTCACCCGCTTCGAGGCCTCGTGCTTCGATGGCGTGTACGTCACCGGTGACATCACACCGGGCTATCTGGACCGCATCGAACTCGCCCGGGTGTCGGCGCCGCGTGGTCACGAGGAGGAGCCGGGCAAGGCGCAGATGAACCTGCAGTTCACCGTCGCGGGGGAGTGAGCCTGGCTTTGTTATACTCCGCGTCCCCGGAGGGATGGATGAGTGGTTTAAGTCGCACGCCTGGAAAGCGTGTTCAGGTTAACGCCTGACGGGGGTTCGAATCCCCCTCCCTCCGCCAAGATCGACACCGGCCGGCCCGAACGGGCCGGCTCGGAACACATGAAGCCCCGCTCAGCGGGGCTTTTTCGTTGGTGTCTGGCCCGGTACCTGCTGCCGATCCCGCCGGCTGGAAAAGAAAACGCCGGCTCGGGCGATGGCCCGAGCCGGCGTTGGCGGTGTCGATCGCGGCGAGGATCAGTCAGCGCGGCGACGGCGGCAGGCGGACAGGAGGATCAGGCTCGTTCGCCCGAGGAGCGCACACGCCGGCGATGCGTTCCAAGCCCGACCAGTGCCAGCAAGGCGCTCCCGACGAGGAAGATGCCGGCGGGCTCCGGCACCGTGGTGACCGCGATGTTGCCGGGGCCGGAGATGGTCAACGCGTAGGTGACGCCCCCCTGGCTGAACGTATCGTCGAAGGGTACGGAAATGTACGGGGTTCCCGCCGTCAGCGCGAAGCTGAACTCAACCGGGTTTCCGGAGTTGTCCGCAGCCATGCAGGTGGGAAGCGGGTCGGCTGGATTGAAGGAATTCTCAAAGAGATACAGAGACCCCACACCGACCAGGCTCGTCATGCTGAATTGATAGGGGCCGGACTGGTCGACCGTGAAGGGAATCGCCTCATAGCGTACCGGCGTCGATCCTTGATAGGAGCAAGTCGGGGTAGTGATCAAAACCGCGTCCATCGACGGATCCGAGGCGCCGATGGTGCCGCTGATGGTGACGGAACCGGCTTGCGCCGTACTCGCCAATGCCGCCAAGCCGGCCGCAATCAGCCACGTTTTCATTGAGGTCATCGTTCGCTTCTCTGAGGTGAAATGTGTCTTGCAAAATGAAAGCACGATGCGTGCCAGGTGGCAAAGCGGGAGATTCTTCAACAAAATCAATGCAATGGCGTTGATGTCTTGAGCGATGCGCCATCAATTGTAAAGAAATGCGACAACGCCTCGTTGTGAGCCCGGGCGTTTCCTCCGTGGCGCACAGCGGGCTTGGAACGATCGCATCGCGTGAGCAGGCGACCCGGCCAATGGATGCCACGCCCTCGACGCCGCAGGCCGCGTCGAGATCGAACCCTCACCGCGCCCCACGGAGCGCGCCCCTCGGACGGCGCAACACTGGCGCGGCGGCATGTTCCCCGCCGCTCGTCGGCTCGTTGCGACCACTCGATATACCCCAGGGGGTGTGTGACATACTTCACGGTTCCAAATGGGCAAAACTTCCATCGCAGTGTGTGAATGAAGTGATTGACCCAAGAGAGGGGAAACCGATGAAGACTGCAAGACACCTCGGCGCGATCGGACTGACCGCGTCGCTGCTGCTGGCTGGCTGCGGCAGCGACTCGTCCGGCGACGTCGCGGCCGCGCTCGCGCAGGAGAAGGATCGCGAGCGGGTGAGTTCGAGCGCCACGACCAAGACGACCACCAGCGCCACGACACCCACCGTCGCGGCCGCGGTCACCGTGCCCACCGGGCGCCTGCTGGCGTCGAACTGCTTTGGTTGCCACGGCACGAACGGGCGCTCCAACGGGGGCTTCGACAGCCTCGCCGGCGAGTCGGCCTCCGAGATCGTCTCCGAGTTGAAGGAGATGAGGACCAAGCTGGACGAGGGAATCATGCGCGTGCACGCGCTGGGCTACACCGACCAGCAGATCTGGGAACTGGCCACCTTCCTGGCCAGCCAGCGTTGAACCCGACCGAAGCGACAAGGAGCAACCGATGAAACGCAGACAATTCCTGGTCGACTCGACCGCGCTGCTGGCCGCCGCGATCACCGCGAAGCACGCGCTGGCGGACTCGTCGAGCACCTATGTGGCCCCGGTTCCCGCCGACACCGGTGCCGTGGGCCACGTCGTGGTGATCGGCGGCGGGATGGCCGGCGCGACCGTCGCCAAATACCTGCGCGTCTGGGGTGGGGCGCGCGTCAAGGTGACGATGATCGATCGATCACCGAACTACGTCTCGAACATCATGAGCAACCTGGTGCTCACCGGTGCGCGCACGCTGTCGGGGCTGACCTACACCTGGGACCGGCTGGCGGCGAACTACGGCATCACGCGCTGGCAGGGCGAGGTCGATCGCATCGACGCGCAGGCCAAGGTCGTCTCGCTGACCGATGGCCGCACCGCGCAGTACGACCGCCTGGTGATCGCGCCGGGCATCGCGTTCGACGACATCGCCGGCATCGAGACGGACGCCCTGCGTGCCCGGTATCCGCATGCCTGGCAGGCCGGCGCGGCCACCAACGCGCTTCGTGACCAGATACGTGCGATGACCGGATCCGATCGCTTCGTGATGACGATCCCGAAGGCGCCGTACCGTTGCCCGCCGGGCCCGTACGAGCGCGCCTGCGTGGTGGCCGATTGGCTCAAGCGCAATCGTCCCGGCGCGAAGGTGCTGGTGCTCGACGAGAACCCGGGCATCGTCGCCGAACGCGAGAGCTTCAACCTCGCGTTCACGAAGGTCCACGCGGGCGTGATCGAATACGTCCCGAACGCCATCGTGCAGTCGATCGATCCCGGGACGAACCGCGTGTTCACGACGATGGGCGACTTCGCCGGCAAGGTGATCAATCCGATTCCGCGCCAGCGCGCGCCGAAGGTGCTGCGCGACGCCGGGATGCTCAATGCGGCCAACGCGGGAGAGACCGAGCTGAAGTGGACCAAGGTCGATGCGCTGAGCTACGAGCACCTGGACAGCGCGCGTTTCCCCGGGGTCCATGTGATCGGCGATGCGGCCACGCATGGCATGCCGAAGGCGGGCCATGTCGCGAACATGGAGGCGAAGATCTGCGCCGATGCGATCACGCGCTATCTGCGTGGCGATCGGCCGATGAGCGGGCCCGTGGCGAACTCGGCCTGCTACTCGCCGATCACCGCGAGCACCGCATCGTGGCTGACCGCGGTCTACCAGTACGATCCGACCTCGCGGCAGATGAAGGTGTTCGAGTACGCGCCGGGTCAATTGGCCACCGGCGAGGCGGGCCTCGCCAGTAAGGACAACTTCGAGGAAATGAACAAGTGGTTCCGCCAGTTGATGGTTGACTCGTTCGCCTGACGCGATTCCGCCGATATCGGACCCGGGCGCGCGAGCCCGGGTCCGCGTCGAGAAGGGCTCGTTCGCCGGGTTTCGCTCTCGTTGTCAGCCAGTCGTCAGCAGACCGTCAGTTTCCAGTCAGTGACAGGTCAGCGACGCGTAAGCGATGCGTCAGTGGTGCGTCAGCGCGCGTCGGCACACTTGCCCCCAGGAGCCCATGCAGGCGCTTCACATCCTAAGGGGGAGTAACGAATGTCCACAGTCATGAAAGCCGGCACCGCCAACGGGGCGATGACGGCCGAGGAGAAGAAGGTCATCTTCGCCTCGTCGCTGGGTACCGTGTTCGAGTGGTACGACTTCTATCTGTACGGCTCGCTCGCGGCCATCATCGCGAAGCAGTTCTTCTCCGGCCTCGATGCCGGCTCGGCGTTCATCTTCGCGCTGCTCGCGTTCGCCGCAGGCTTCATCGTGCGCCCGTTCGGCGCGCTGGTGTTCGGCCGGCTCGGCGACATGATCGGTCGCAAGTACACCTTCCTGGTCACGATCCTGATCATGGGCGCGTCGACCTTCATCGTCGGCCTGTTGCCCTCGTACGCCAGCATCGGCGTCGCGGCGCCGGTGATCCTGATCGCGCTGCGCATGCTGCAAGGCCTGGCGCTGGGCGGTGAGTACGGCGGTGCCGCCACCTACGTCGCCGAGCACGCGCCCCACGGCAAGCGGGGTGCCTTCACCTCCTGGATCCAGACCACGGCCACGCTCGGTCTGTTCCTGTCGCTGATGGTGATTCTCGGCACCCGCACCGCGATGGGCGAGGCCGCGTTCGCCGACTGGGGCTGGCGGATCCCGTTCCTGGTGTCGATCATCCTGCTGGGCATCAGCGTCTGGATCCGGCTGTCGATGAACGAATCGCCGGCCTTCAAGAAGATGAAGGAAGAGGGCAAGACCTCCAAGGCGCCGCTGTCCGAGTCCTTCGGGCAGTGGAAGAACCTGAAGATCGTGATCCTCGCGCTGATCGGCCTGACCGCCGGCCAGGCCGTGGTCTGGTACACGGGTCAGTTCTACGCGCTGTTCTTCCTGACGCAGGCCCTGAAGGTCGATGGCGCGACCGCGAACATCCTGATCGCGATCTCGCTGCTGATCGGCACGCCGTTCTTCATCGTGTTCGGTTCGCTGTCCGACAAGATCGGCCGCAAGCCGATCATCATGGCCGGCTGCCTGATCGCGGCGCTGACCTACTTCCCGCTGTTCAAGGCGCTGACCGAGGCGGCCAACCCGGACCTCGCCGCGGCCCAGGCCAAGAACAAGGTCGTCGTCACCGCCGACCCGGCCGAGTGCTCGTTCCAGTTCAACCCGACGGGCACCGCGAAGTTCACCAGCTCGTGCGACATCGCCAAGCAGGTGCTGGCCGCCGGTTCGGTCAGCTACGAGAACGTGGCGGCCCCGGCCGGCACGGCGGCGACGATCAAGGTCGGTGAGACGGTGATCGCGAGCTACACGTCCAAGGGTCTGCCGGCGGACGAGGCGAAGAAGAAGGATGCCGAGTTCAAGAAGGCGGTCTCCGAGACGCTGAAGGCCGCGGGCTACCCGGCCAAGGCCGATCCGGCGAAGATGAACAAGCCGATGATCCTGGGCATCCTGGTGCTGCTGGTGATCTACGTGACGATGGTCTACGGTCCGATCGCCGCGATGCTGGTCGAGCTCTTCCCGACGCGCATCCGCTACACCTCGATGAGCCTGCCGTACCACATCGGCAACGGCTGGTTCGGCGGCCTGCTGCCCACCACGTCGTTCGCGATCGTCGCCCAGACCGGCAACATGTACAACGGTCTGTGGTACCCGATCGTGATCGCCGCGATCACCTTCGTCATCGGCATGCTGTTCGTGCGTGAGACGAAGGACGTCGACATCTTCAAGCACGACTGACGCGGTCATGTGGAAGCTGATCATCGCCTTCGCGATCTTCTCGGCCGCTGCCATCTTCATGCTGATGAAGGGTGGTGACATCGACATGTCCGGCGAGAAGCATGGCGCCGAGGCCACCCACACGGAAGCCGCGAAAGGCGATTCCGCCAAGAAGTAGCGGCGTGCACCGGTCAGGCGAGGCCGGGTCCGATCGACCCGGCCTCGACAGCGACCGACCCGCCGACGAGGTGATCCGATGCGAATCGCCCTGATGTCGGATCTGCACGCGAATCTCGAAGCGCTCGAGACCTGCCTGCGCCATGCGCGTGGGCAAGGGGTCGGGCGCTTCGCCTTTCTGGGCGATCTCGTCGGCTACGGCGCCGACCCCGCGGCGGTCGTCGATCGTGTCGCCGAGATGGCCCAGCAGGGCGCGTGGGTGCTTAAGGGCAACCACGACGAAGCGATCGCGCGTGACGACGCGTCGCTGACCGACGAGGCGCTCGCGGTGATCGCGTGGTCTCGCGAGCGGCTCTCCGCCGACCAGCGTGCGTTCCTGGCGGGGTTGCCCACGGTCGTGACCGACGAGGACCTCAGCCTGGTCCACGCCAGTGCCGACGCGCCGCTCGAATGGCGCTATGTGCGCGACGAATCGACCGCCGGGCGTTGCCTGGCGGCGGCCGAGGGGGTGTGGTGCGCGGTCGGCCACGTGCACGAACAACGCCTGTACTACCAGGGCGCGGGACGCAGTCTGATGGCGTTCGCGCCGACGCCGGGCTCGTCGATCCCGGTCGGGCGGCACCGTCGCTGGTTGATGGTGGTGGGGTCGGTGGGACAGCCGCGCGACGGCAGCACGGCCGCCGCCTACGCGGTGCTCGACACCGACCGCGCCACCCTCACGTTCTATCGGGTCCCTTACGACCATGCGGCCGCCGCCGGCAAGATCCGTGCGGCAGGTCTGCCCGAAACCTTCGCCCGCCGCCTCGAGGGGCGGGCCTGATCCGCGCCACGACGGCGTCTGCGCCACCACTTCCAAGAGGAAAGGCAATTGGATTCGCGACTTCAACCGGGCACCGTGCTCGACGGCTTCACGATCGGCGAGTGCGTTCACGACGGCGGCATGGGATTCATCTACCGGGTGACCGGGCCCCAGGCCGACTTTCCGATGATGATGAAGGTGCCTCGGGTCGGGCAGGGGCAGCCGGTGGAGGGGATCGTCGGCTTCGAGATGGAGGCGATGATGCTCGAGCGACTTCGCAGCCCCTTCGTGCCCCGCTTCGTGGCAGCCGGCGACCTTTCACGCGACGCCTACCTCGTCACCGAGTGGATCGAGGGGCGCTCGCTCGAGACCCTCGTCGGCCAGGCGCCGTTGCCGGTCGAGCGGGTCGCGTCGATCGGCGCGGCGGTCGCCGAGGCGCTCGACAGCCTGCACCAGCAGGACGCGATCCATCTCGACATCAAGCCCGACAACGTGCTGCTGCGCGACGACGGGCGCGTGGTGCTGATCGATTTCGGCCTGTCGCACCATGCCCGATTGCCCGATCTGCTCGCCGAGGAGATGCGCCGCGCGGTCGGCTCGGCCCCGTACATCTCGCCGGAGCAGGTGCTCGGCGTGCGCAACGACCCGCGCAGCGACCAGTTCGCGCTCGGGGTCACGCTGTACGAACTGGCCACCGGCGAATTGCCGTTCGGCTCGCCCTCGTCGGTGTCCGGCCTGCGCGACCGGCTCTGGCTCGAACCGCGGCCGCCCCGTGCGATCAATCCCGAGGTGCCGCCCTGGCTGCAGGAGGTGATCCTGCGCGCGATGGACCCGATGCCCGATCGGCGCTATCCGAGCATCGCGCAGATGGCCTTCGATCTGCGTCATCCGGACCAGGTCGGTGTCACCGCCCGTGGCGAGAAGCAGGGGCGGGCGGGGGTTATCCGACACGTGCGCCGCTGGCTGAGCGCCGCGGGTCGGGAAGGGCGGGTGCTGGCCAACGCACCGGCGCGCGAACTGGACAAGGCGCCGATCGTCGTGGCGGCGGTGGATGTCGCGCACCTGGACGACGAACTGCAGCAGGCGCTGCAGGCGGCGGTGCGGCGGGTGATCGAGCACGCGGCGCAGGCCCGGCTGTCGGCGGTCACCGTGATCAAGCCGACCGCGGCCTTCGACGGCGAGTCGGTGGAGCAGACGGCCTCGGGCATCCACCTCGACCACCTGGTGCGCCTTCGCCACTGGGCCGAGCCGATGAACCTGCCGCCGGAGCGGCTCTCGGTTCACGTGCTCGAATCCTCGGACAAGGCGAAGGCCCTGCTGGACTACGCCAGCGCGAACCACGCCTCGCTGATCGTGATCGGCGCGGCCCACTACTCCGAACCGGTGCTGGGGCTCGGGCGTTCGGTCACCTCGCTGGTCGTGGACGAGGCGCCCTGCAGCGTCTATGTCGTCAAGGGCGGCAAGGCGGTGCTCAGCGCCACGGACTAGCGCCGACACGTCCTGGTCGGGCGGGACGCCTGCCGATCGATTTTGCTGCAGTGCAGTGCTACACTGCGCCGCCATGGACACGGCCGACTCCCCCAAGCGCCTGGGTGCCGTCACCCTGGCGGCGATCGGGGTGGTCTATGGCGACATCGGCACCAGCCCCTTGTACGCGTTTCGCGAGGCCTTCGGCGGCAAGCACGGCATTCCGCTGACCGCCGAGAACATCTTCGCGGTGCTCTCGATGATGTTCTGGGCGGTGACGATCATCGTGTCGCTGAAGTACGTCGTCGTGATGCTGCGCTTCGACAACCGGGGCGAGGGCGGGGTGTTGGCGCTGCTGTCCTGGGCCGCGGGCACGGTGCGCCGCCGTCCCGCGCTGCTGTGGCTCGTCACGGTGCTCGGCGCCTTCTCGGCCTCGCTGTTCTATGGCGATGCGGTCATCACACCGGCGATCTCGGTGCTGTCGGCGGTGGAGGGCATCGGGGTGGCCGCGCCGGCCCTCGGCCATTGGGTGGTGCCGATCGCGTTGATGGTGCTGGTCGGGCTGTTCGCGATCCAGAAGCGCGGCACGGCCGCGGTCGGCGCGTTCTTCGGACCGATCATGATCGCGTGGTTCGGCACGCTCGCGGTGCTCGGGCTCATCAGCATCGCGCAGACGCCGCAGATCCTGATGGCGCTGAATCCCTGGCACGCGCTGCGCTTCGCGCTCGAGCACCCGGGCTGGGCGTTCCTCGCGAGCGCGGCGGTGTTCCTGTGCCTGACCGGCGCGGAAGCGCTGTACGCGGACATGGGGCACTTCGGGCCGAAGCCGGTGCGCCTGGCCTGGTTCGGACTGGTGTTCCCGTCGCTGATGATCAACTACCTCGGCCAGGGGGCCTTGCTGCTGCGAGATCCGCAGGCGGCACGCAATCCGTTCTACCTGCTGGCACCGGAGGCGCTGCTGCTGCCACTGATCGCGCTGGCGATGGCCGCCACCGTGATCGCCTCCCAGGCGGTGATCTCCGGGGCCTTCTCGGCCACGCAACAGGCCTCGCGGCTGAACTTCCTGCCGCGCCTGCGCGTTCGGCACACCTCCGACACCACGCAGGGGCAGGTCTACATCCCGCTGGTGAACTGGACCTTGCTGGTGTTCGTGGTGCTGCTGGTGATCGGCTTCGGCAGCTCCGATCGCCTCGCCGCGGCCTACGGCATTGCGGTCGCGGGCGACCTGTTCCTGTCCAGCGTGATCCTGCTGATCGCGCTGGGTTTCGTGACCGGGCCCCGGCGCTGGCTGTGGCCGCTGTTCCTCGTGTTCGCGTTGATCGAACTGCACTTCTTCGCGAGCAACCTCTCGAAGATCGTCGACGGAGGGTGGTTCCCGTTGGTTCTCGCGGTGCTCGTGTTCACGGTGCTGACCACCTGGCGTCGCGGCATCGAGATCCTTCGGGCGAAGAAGGAGGCCGGCGCCCACGCGGAGATCGACGGCCTGAGCCTGCCGCTGGACGACGTGCCCCGCGTGCCGGGCAACGCGCTGTTCTTCAGCTCGTCGGTGGGGGGCTGTCCCGGCGCCTTCCTGCACAACCTGAAGCACAACCACGTGGTGCACGAGACCACCGTGTTCCTGACGGTGTCGTTCGACGACGTGCCACGCGTGCTCGACGACGAACGCATCGAGATCCAGCGCGGTGCGAACGGCATCGCGCGGATCATCGCGCATTTCGGTTTCCGCGAGGACCCGGACATCCCGCTGGTGCTGCGCCTGGCCTCGCGCAAGGGCCTGAGCCTCGAACTGGAGACCACATCGTTCTTCACCAGCAAGCCGACCGTCGTGTCGGTGTCCCGTCGCGGCCTGTTCGGGTGGCGGCGCTCGCTCTTCGGCTGGATGCTGCAGAACAGCGCCAGTGTGGCGAGCTACTTCAATCTGCCGCCGAACCGGGTCGTCGAACTCGGCGCTCAGGTCGGCATCTGAGGCGCCCGCCCGCTCGTCAGCACCCGCGCGAACACGTCGTGGTCGACGTTGCCACCGGTGCAGACCACGCCGATCGGGCCCTCGGGATCGGTGGCACGGGCGGCCCAGGCCGCGGCCAGGCCCGCGGCGCCGGCGCCTTCGGCCACGTTGTGCGTGTCCAGGAAGAGGACCCGCATCGCCTCGGCGATCGCGTCGTCGTCGACCTCCACCAGGTCGTGCAGACCCGCCCGAAGCACGGCGACCGCCTGAGGGTCCGCCAGTCGGACGGCCATGCCATCGCCAAGCCGTGTCGTCACCGCCGACTCCACCGGGTGCCCGGCCCGCAAGGACAGCCGATAGGTGCGCGCACCGCTCGAGATCACCCCGACGATCTCGGTGCCCAGCCCCAGCGCGTTGCGCGCGGCGATCGCCGCGCAGGCCCCTGAGCCCAGGCCGATCGGTACGTAGACCCGGCGCAGCGTCGGAATCGCCTCGAAGAACTCGAGCCAGTAGCTCGCGACCCCCGCGACGAGGTCCGGGTGGAACGAGGGCACCGGGTGCCAGCCGCGCGCGGCGGCCAGCGCGCCCGCGTGTTCCCGGGCCGCCTGGAAGTCTTCGCCGTGTTCGATCAGTTCGACGCCGAGCGCGCGCATCGCGGCGTTCTTCTCGCGGCTGTTGCCGTGAGGCACGACGATGCAGGCGGGCAGGCCGGCGGCGCGGGCGGCGAAGCCGATCGATTGGCCGTGGTTGCCGCGGGTGGCGCTGATCAGGCCCGGCGGGCGGTGGCGCTCGAGCAGCCGCTCGACGTACACCAGCCCCCCGCGCAGCTTGAACGCCCCCACCGGTGAGTGGTTCTCGTGCTTCACCCAGACCGGGCGACCGAAGCGCGCGGACAGGGTCGGCCAGGCGAACTGCGGCGTCGGCGGCAGGTGGCGATAGACCCGTTGCCGGGCGTCCTGCAGCGCCGCGAGGCCCGGCAGTTCGGCGTTGGGGTACCCATCCGCGGGGTTCGGGTCCTGGGTCTCGGTGGCTTGCATCGGGACAGTGTAGCCGCACCGGTAAAATGCCGACCTTTCGCGGACACCGAGACGACATGGCCATACGCAAGGGCGACTACAGCGAATCCTCCATCCGGGTCCTGAAGGGACTGGAGCCGGTCCGTCAGCGCCCGGGAATGTACACCCGAACCGACAGCCCGCTGCACATCGTGCAGGAGGTGATCGACAACGCGGCCGACGAGGCGCTGGCGGGCGCCTGCCGCGAGATCTCGGTGAGCCTGGATGCCGACGGGGCGATCACGGTCGAGGACGACGGCCGGGGCATCCCGGTGGGCCTGCACCCGGACGAGCAGGCGCCGGTGGTCGAGATCGTATTCACGCGGCTGCATGCCGGTGGCAAGTTCGACAAGCAGGCGGGCGGCGCCTACAGCTTCTCCGGCGGTCTGCACGGCGTGGGCGTCTCGGTCACCAACGCGCTCAGTCGCGTGCTCGAGGTCACCGTCTGGCGCGACGGCGGCGTGCACGAGATCGCCTTCTCCGGCGGGGAGGTGGTGCGTGCGCTGCACTCGCGTGCGGCGGGGCGTGGCGATCGGCGCAACGGCACCCGCGTGCGCTGCGTGCCCGACCCGCGCTACTTCGATTCGCCGGTCATCCCGCAAGGCGAGCTGATCCGTTTGCTGCAATCCAAGGCCGTGCTGCTGCCCGGGGTGCGCGTGCGCCTGAGCGACGCGCGTCAGGGCAAGACCTGGAGCTGGCAATACGACGAGGGGCTGCGAGGCTACCTCGCCGAGAGCCTCGCCCAAGGGGGCGGCAGCGAGCCGCTGTTGCCGTTGCTCGAAGGCGAGCAGAGCCATCCGGCTGGCCACGACACCTTCGCCGAGGGCGAAGGCGCGCACTGGGTGCTGGCCTGGACCGAGGAAGGACCGCTGGTGCGCGAGTCGTACGTCAACCTGATCCCGACCACCGCCGGCGGCACGCACGAATCGGGCCTGCGCGACGGGGTGTTCGGTGCGATCCGCTCGTTCATCGAACTGCACGGCCTGCAGCCCAAGGGTGTGAAGCTGCTGCCCGAGGACGCGTTCGCGCGGGCCAGCTTCGTGCTGTCGGCCAAGGTGCTCGACCCGCAGTTCCAGGGGCAGATCAAGGAGCGACTGAACTCGCGCGACGCGCTGCGCCTGGTGTCTTCCCTGGTGCGCCCGCAGCTCGAGCTGTGGCTGAACCAGCACGTCGACCTGGGCAAGCGCTTGGCCGAACTCGTGATCCGCCAGGCCCAGGCGCGCAGCCGCGCGGCGCAGCGCGTCGAGAAGCGCAAAAGCTCGGGCGTTGCCGTGCTGCCGGGCAAGCTGACGGATTGCGAATCCACCGACATCACGCGCAACGAGGTCTTCCTCGTCGAAGGCGATTCGGCGGGCGGATCGGCCAAGCAGGGGCGCGACAAGGAGTTCCAGGCGATCCTGCCGCTGCGTGGCAAGGTGCTCAACGCCTGGGAGACCGAGCGGGATCGGCTGTTCGCGAACAACGAGATCCACGACATCGCGGTGGCGATCGGCATCGACCCCCACGGACCCGACGACGAGGTCGATCTCTCCCGCCTGCGCTATGGCCGCATCTGCATCCTGTCGGACGCGGACGTCGATGGCGCCCACATCCAGGTGCTGCTGCTGACGCTGTTCTTCCGGCATTTCCCGCGCCTGATCGAGCACGGTCACGTCTACATCGCCCGTCCGCCCCTGTTCCGGGTCGACGTGCCGGCGCAGGGCAAGCGGCCGTTGCGCAAGCTGTATTGCCTGGACGAGGCCGAACTGCGCCACGTCGAGGACCGCCTGCGCAAGGAGGGCGTGCGCGATGGCGCGTGGACGATCTCGCGCTTCAAGGGCCTGGGCGAGATGAACGCCGAGCAGCTCTGGGAAACGACGATGAACCCGGACACGCGCCGGCTGTTGCCGGTGGCGATCGGTGCGCTGGGCCGGCCCGGCACCGTCGAGCGGTTCACGATGATGATGGGCAAGGGGGAAGCGGCCGCACGGCGCGCCTGGCTCGAGGAACGTGGCAATGAAGCGGAAGTGGACATCTGATGACCGGTGATCTGTTCTCGGACCTGCCGGACGACGACAAGTCCGACGCGATCGCGCTGGCCGAGTACGCCGAGCGCGCCTACCTGGACTACGCCGTCTCGGTGGTGAAGGGCAGGGCGCTGCCCGACGTCTGCGACGGGCAAAAGCCGGTGCAGCGGCGCATCCTGCACGCGATGAACGAGATGGGCCTGTCGGCGACCGCCAAGCCGGTGAAGTCGGCGCGCGTGGTCGGCGACGTGCTCGGCCGCTTCCATCCGCACGGCGACACCGCCGCTTACGACGCGCTGGTGCGCATGGCGCAGGACTTCACGCTGCGCTATCCGCTGATCGACGGCCAGGGCAATTTCGGCTCGCGCGACGGCGATGGCGCCGCGGCGATGCGCTACACCGAAGCACGCCTGACGCGCCACGCGCGACTGCTGCTCGACGAGATCGACGAGGGCACGGTCGACTTCGTTCCGAATTACGACGGCTCGGCCCAGGAGCCACGGCAGCTGCCGGCGCGCCTGCCGATGATGCTGCTCAATGGCGCCTCGGGGATCGCCGTGGGCCTGGCCACCGAGATCCCGCCGCACAACCTGCGGGAGGTGGCGGCCGCCGCCGCGCTGGTGGTGCGCGATCCGGCCACGACGCTGGAGGGCGTGCTGGCCGTGATGCCCGGCCCCGACTTTCCCGGCGGCGCCCAGATCATCTCGCCCGCGGGCGATCTGAAGGAGATCTACGCGTCGGGCCGTGGTTCGCTGAAGCTGCGGGCGCGCCACACGATCGAGGACCTCGCCCGCGGCCAGTGGCAGCTGGTCGTCACCGAGCTGCCGCACGGGGTGTCGGCGCAGAAGGTCCTCGAGGAGATCGAGGAGCTCACCAACCCCAAGGTGAAGGCGGGCAAGAAGGCGGTCAGCGCCGAACAGACGCAGACCAAACAACTCGTGCTCAGCGTGCTGGACGCGGTGCGGGACGAATCCGGCAAGGACGATCCGGTGCGCCTGGTGTTCGAGCCCCGCACCTCGAAGATCGACCAGCAGGAGCTGCTCACCGTGCTGCTGGCGCACACCAGCCTGGAGTGCAACCTGCCGGTGAACCTCGTGTGCGTGGGCCTGGACGGCCGGCCACGCCAGAAGGGCCTGCTGCCGGTGCTGCAGGAGTGGGCGAGCTTTCGCGTCGAGACGGTCACCCGGCGCACGCGCCACCGTCTGGCCCGGGTCGACGAGCGCATCCACGTGCTCGAGGGCCGGCAGCTGGTGCTGCTGCACATCGACGAGGTGATACGGATCATCCGCGAGGCCGACGAGCCCCGCGCCGCGCTGATCGAGCGCTTCGGCCTGTCCGATCGACAGGTCGACGACATCCTCGAGATCCGGCTGCGCCAGCTCGCCCGGCTGGAGACGATCCGCATCGAGAAGGAGCTGGCCGAGCTGCGCGAACAGAAGGGCACGCTCGAGGGCCTGTTGGGCAGTCCTGCCGCGATGCGCCGGCAGGTGGTCCGCGAGATCGAGCAGGACGCCAAGCAGTACGGCGATGACCGGCGCACGCTGATCGAGGAATCCCGCAAGGCCGTCATGGAGATCCGGGTGGTCGAGGAGCCGGTCACCGTGATCGTCTCCCAGCGTGGTTGGGTGCGCTCGCGCCAGGGACACGGACACGATCCGGGCCTGTTCACGTTCAAGGCCGGCGACGCGCTGTCGGGCACCTACGAGGTCAGCACCACCGATTCACTGTTCGCGCTGGGAACGAACGGTCGCGTCTTCTGCGTGCCGGTGTCGCAGTTGCCCTCGGCCCGCGGCGACGGGGTGCCGATCACCAGCTTCGTCGAGCTCGAACCCGGCGTGCGCATCGAGCATGTCTTTGCGGCCCGGGGCGACGATGGCGTGCTGCTGGCCACCGGCCAGGGCAACGGCCTGATCTGTCAGGCCGGCGACCTGGTTGGCCGCACCCGCCAGGGCAAGGCTTTTCTGTCGCTCGACGAGGGCGACGAGCCGCTGCGACCGGCGCTGTTCCGTCCGGGGCTGGGGCGGGTGCTGTGCCTGTCGGGCGGCGGGCGGGCGCTGGTCTACGGCGTCGAGCAGCTGAAGGTGCTGCGAAACGGCGGTCGTGGCACCACGCTGATGGGGCTCGATCCCGGCGAGGCGCTGCGCCAGGTCCTGGTCTACGGCGAGGCGGGCGTGGTCATCGCCGGGGTCGGGCGCGGCGGCAAGACCCTCGATCGCGACTTCAGCGCCCGCGAGCTCGACGCCTATGCCGGTGCCCGGGCCCGCAAGGGCCGCTTGCTCGAGCCCCGGATCAAGGATCCGGTGGCACGACTGCGAACTGCGGCATAATTCCGCGCAGCGGGCCGGGAGGGGGAGACAGACCCGGCCGCCACACAACAACAAGCGAGCGAGACGAGCATGGCGGAAGTCGCGATCAAGAGCGTGCAGAAGTTCTTCGGCGAAACCCACGTGATCAAGGGCGTGGACGTCGGGATCACCGACGGCGAGTTCTGCGTGCTGGTCGGACCGTCCGGCTGCGGGAAATCCACGCTGCTGCGCATGATCGCCGGCCTCGAGGAGATCTCCAAGGGCACGATCGAGATCGGCGGCCGCGTGGTCAACGATGTCGCCCCGAAGGAGCGCGACATCGCGATGGTCTTCCAGAACTACGCGCTGTACCCGCACATGAAGGTCTACGACAACATGGCCTTCAGCCTGAAGCTGGCCAAGGCCGACAAGGCGGAGATCGACCGGCGCGTGCAGGAGGCGGCGCGCATCCTCGGCCTGACGCAACTGCTCGATCGTTACCCGCGCCAGTTGTCCGGCGGGCAGCGCCAGCGGGTCGCGATGGGGCGCGCCATCGTGCGCAAGCCGCAGGTCTTCCTGTTCGACGAACCCTTGTCCAACCTCGACGCGAAGCTGCGTGTGCAGATGCGCACCGAGATCAAGGAATTGCACCAGCGCCTGCGCACCACCTCGGTCTACGTCACGCACGACCAGATCGAGGCGATGACGATGGCCGACAAGATCGTCGTGATGCACGACGGCATCGTCGAGCAGATGGGCACGCCGCTGGAGCTCTACGACCGGCCGGCGAACACCTTCGTCGCCGGCTTCATCGGGTCGCCGGCGATGAACATGCTCAAGGGCAAGGCGGGAGCGGGCGGCAGCGTCGAGCTCGACGGCAGCGGCACCGTCGCGGTGCCGGGCCTGAAGGCCACCGCGGGGCAGCCGGTCACCTTCGGGATCCGGCCCGAGCACCTGACGCTGGGCAGCCAGGGCATCGCCGCCGAGGTCGTGGTCGTCGAGCCCACCGGGGCCGACACCCAGATCTACGCCAAGAGCGCGGCCGGCCCGCTGAACGCGATCTTCCGAGAGCGGCACACGTTCAAGCCGGGCGATCGGATCGTGCTCGCGCCCACCGAGAGCGCGATCCACGTCTTCGACGCCGCCACCGGCCAGCGGATGCCGGGCGTCTGACGCCCCGCCGATTCCACAGTTCCAACGACGGGAAGGCTTTCCGTCACGATCCGTAGCGATAACCACCGAGGAGACTTCGCATGAGTTCGATCAAACGGCGCGACTTCATCAAGACCGGCGCGGGAGCCACCGCGGGCGTCGCGCTCGCCGGTGCGGCGCCGGCGGTGCACGCCCAGGCCTGGAGCAACCAGCCGGAGAAGGGCGCGAAGCTTCGCGTGCTGCGCTGGAAGCGCTTCGTGCAGGGTGACGAAGACACCTACATGGCCAACGTCAAGAAGTTCAGCGAGAAGTACGGCATCGAAGTTCGCGTGGACCACGAAGGCTGGGAGGACGTGCGTCCGAAGGCCGCGGTGGCGGCCAACGTCGGCAGCGGCCCGGACATCATCCTGTCGACGAACGACGACGCCAACCTGTATCCGGACAAGCTGGTCGACGTCACCGACCTCGCGAACTACCTGGGCAAGAAGTACGGCGGCTGGTACCCGGTCTGCGAGCAGTACCTGCGCCCGGACGGCAAGAAGTGGATCGGCATCCCGCTGGGTGCGGCGGGCAACGCGATCGTCTACCGCGAGAGCCACGTGAAGGCGGCGGGCTTCGACAAGTTCCCGCGCGACACCGCGGGCTTCCTCGCGCTGATGAAGGCGATGAAGGAAAAGGGCACGCCGGGCGGCTTCGCGCTGGGCAATGCCACCGGCGACGGCAACACCTTCTGCAACTGGCTCGTCTGGGCCTTCGGCGGCAAGCTGGTCAACGAGAAGAACCAGGTCGTCATCAACAGCCCCGAGACGATCAAGGCGCTGGAGTACGCGAAGGAGCTCTACGCCACCTTCGTGCCGGGCACGCTGTCGTGGCTGGATCCGAACAACAACAAGGCGTTCCTGGACGGCCAGATCAGCCTGACCGCCAATGGCATCTCGGTCTACTACGCGGCCAAGACCTCCAACGACCCGAAGCTCAAGGAGATGGCGGGCGACATCCAGCACGCGAACATGCCGATCGGCCCGGTGGGCATCCCGACCGAGTTCAACCTGTTTTTCAACCAGATGATCTTCAAGTACAGCAAGTACCCGAAGGCCGCCAAGGAGTTCATCCGGTTCATGATGGAAGAAGAGCAGTACAACCCGTGGATGCAGGCGGCGATCGGCTACGTCGCGCAGCCGCTGGCCGCCTACGAGAAGCACCCGATCTGGACGGTCGACGCCAAGCACACGCCGTACCGCGACGCGGTGAAGATCACGCGTCCGGCAGGCTTCTCGGGCAAGCTGGGCTACGCGTCGGCGGGTGCCACCGCCGACTTCATCGTCGTGAACATGGTGGCCGAGGCGGCCTCGGGCAAGTCGACCGCCAAGGAGGCGGCCGAGCGCGCCCAGAAGCGCGCCGAGCGCTACTACAAGGTCTGATCGCCGCGACGCCCGTCGCGGGATCGGGGCCGCCTGCCGGCGCGTGGCGCCGGCAGGCGGTCTTCGACGCGCGCGGCCTGCCGGGCCGCGCGTGAGCCAGTTTCGTACGGACCGACCAGTGAATCTACTCGCACGTCTGCAAAACAGCCGCAACGGGCTGGGCCTCGCGTTCATGCTGCCTGCCGCGGTGCTGCTGCTGCTGTTTCTCACGTATCCGCTCGGCCTGGGCGTGTGGCTCGGCTTCACCGACGCGAAGATCGGGCGGGCGGGCGAGTTCATCGGACTGGAGAACTACGCGTTCCTGCTGGGTGACTCGGTCACGCACCAGGCGCTGTTCAACACGCTGTTCTACACGATCATCGCGAGCATCCTGAAGTTCCTCGCGGGACTGTGGCTCGCGCTGCTGCTGAACAAGGCGATGCCCTTCAAGACCTTCCTGCGCGCGATCGTGCTGCTGCCCTGGATCGTGCCCACCGCCCTGTCGGCGATCGCGTTCTGGTGGTTGTACGACGCGCAGTTCTCGGTGATCAGCTGGGTGCTGACCAAGCTCGGGCTGATCGACCGCTACATCGATTTCCTCGGCGATCCCTGGAACGCGCGCTTCTCGACGATCGCCGCGAACGTCTGGCGCGGGATCCCGTTCGTCGCGATCTCGCTGCTGGCCGGCCTGCAGACGATCTCGCCCTCGCTGTACGAGGCGGCCGCGATCGACGGCGCGACGCCGTGGCAGCGTTTCCGCTACGTCACGCTGCCGCTGCTGACCCCGATCATCGCGGTGGTGATGACCTTCTCGGTGCTGTTCACGTTCACCGACTTCCAACTGATCTACGTGTTGACGCGCGGCGGCCCGCTGAACGCCACGCACCTGATGGCCACGCTGTCGTTCCAGCGGGCGATTCCCGGCGGCGCGATGGGCGAGGGAGCCGCGTTGGCGACCGCGATGGTGCCGTTCCTGTTGGGGGCGATCCTGTTCTCGTATTTCGGCCTGCAGCGTCGGGCCTGGCAGCAAGGGGCGGACCGATGAGCGACAAGAACGATTCGGTGGGCATGGACTTCCTCGAGAGCCTGCCCCGTCGATGGGTCACCACCTACATCCCGATCCTGCTGTTCCTGTTCATCCTGCTGTTCCCGTTCTACTGGATGGCGATCACCGCCTTCAAGCCGAACAAGGAACTGCTCTCACGCGACGGCAACCCGTTCTGGGTGGCCGAGCCGACGCTGGCGCACTTCAAGAAGCTGCTGTTCGACACCGCGTATCCCGAGTGGCTGTTCAACACGATGCTGGTCGCGGTGATCGCCACCTTCCTGTCGCTGCTGGCCGCCGTGTTCGCGGCGTACGCGATCGAACGGCTGCGCTTCAAGGGCGCGCGGCAGGCCGGGCTCGCGATCTTCATGGCCTACCTGATCCCGCCCTCGATCCTCTTCATTCCGCTGGCGGTGGTGCTGCAGAGCTTCGGCTTGTTCAACACCCGTTGGGCACTGGTTTTCACGTACCCGACCTTCCTGATCCCGTTCTGCACCTGGCTGCTGATGGGTTACTTCCGATCGATTCCGTACGAACTCGAGGAGTGCGCGCTGATCGATGGCGCGACGCGCTGGGAGATCCTGGTCAAGATCGTGCTGCCGCTGGCCGTGCCGGGGCTGATCTCCGCGGGCATCTTCGCGTTCACGCTGTCGTGGAACGAGTTCATCTACGCGCTCACGTTCGTCTCCGACTCGGAGATCAAGACGGTGCCGGTCGCGGTCGTCACCGAACTCGTCGAGGGCGATGTCTACCACTGGGGGCCGCTGATGGCGGGCGCGCTGCTCGGTTCGCTTCCGGTGGCGATCTTCTATTCGTTCTTCGTCGAGTACTACGTCTCGGGCATGACGGGGGCCGTCAAGGAATGACCGAAGCGACGCGCCCGGGCGCGCTTCCACCACTGGTGTTCGATGATGAGTGAATCCCCCGTCCTGTTCGAGGAACGCGCCACCGCCAACGGCAAGCGCATTGGCATCGTCTCGCTGAACCGACCCCGGCAGCTGAACGCGATCAATCTCGAGATGTGCGAGCGGATGCTCGAGACGCTGCGTCGTTGGGCTTCGGACACCGGCATCGCGCTCGTCGTGCTGCAAGGCAACGGCGACCGCGGCTTCAGCGCCGGCGGCGATGTCGCCGAGGTGGTGCGTCAGGTGCGCGGCGGTGGTGACCAGCGCTACGTCTACGGCGACAGTTTCTTCGAGGTCGAATACCAGCTCGATCTGGCGATCCATCGCTACCCCAAGCCGCTGATGAGCTGGTCGCACGGCGTGTGCATGGGCGGGGGCGTCGGCCTGGTGGCCGGGGCCAGTCATCGGGTGATCAGCGAGGGCTCGCGCGTGGCGATGCCCGAGATCCACATCGGCCTGTTCCCCGACGTGGGTGGCGGCTACTTCCTGAACCGCGTGCCCGGCGGCATCGGCCGGATCCTGGCGCTGACCGGTCAGATCCTGAACGAAGCGGACACGCTGTTCGCGGGACTGGCCGACTACTTCGTGCCGCTCGAAGGGCGCGACGAGGTGTTCGATGCGCTGCTGGCGCAGCCCTGGGCGGACGACCCGTCCACGAATCGGCGCGAACTGACGCACCTGTTGCTCTCGCGACATCGCCAGTACCGCGCCGGATTGCCGATGAATCACCTGATGCAGTACTTCGATGCGCTGCGATTCATCGCGCTGCAGCCCACGTTGGTGGGGGTGCGCGATGCGCTCGCGGCGGCGGCCGCGGAAGACCCCTGGTTCGCGCCGGCGGCGCGCAGCCTTGCCGAGGGCAGCCCGACGGCGGCGTGGGTCACGGATGCCTACCTCGCGCGCTCGCGGCATCGCTCACTCGAGGAGGTGCTGGCGCTGGATCTGGTGCTGGCGCGCCAGTTCCAGCGACACCCGGATTTCCCCGAGGGCGTGCGCGCCCTGCTGATCGACAAGGACCGTCGGCCCAACTGGTCGGTGACCGATCTGGCGCACGTGCCCGCCGGGATCGTCGAGGCGCATTTCCGCTGAAAATCCCCGAATCACCCTCGTTCTGACGCGAGCGTGACCTAATTTAACACTCGAAGGGTGGTTTAGGACTTCCTACACGGGTGGGTTTTTCGCAGCGTGATAGGCTAATTCACTCGAAGATCGGGGGATGGGTCGGCGGGCCATGCGCGCCTGCGTCAGTCACCTCGACGCAGAGCGGAGAGAGCGATCAGATGCGTGTGGCTGTCGTCGAGGACGATTCCCAGCAACGGGACATGGTCGAACGGGCCTTGGCCGAAGCCGGCTTCAAGGTGCACTCGTTTCGCAACGGACGGGACTTTCTTCGAGAGTTTTCCCGGGAGAGCTTCGACCTGCTGGTGGTCGATTGGCGATTGCCGGATGTGCCGGGCATCGAGATCGTCAAGACCATTCGCGCGCGACCGCATGCGCCGGTCGGCATCCTGTTCGCGACCGTGCGTGACGAAGAGGCCGACGTCATCGAGGCCTTCGAGGCCGGCGCCGACGACTACATGGTCAAGCCGGTGCGCACCGGGGAGATGGTGGCGCGGCTTCGCGCCTTGCTGCGGCGAGCAGCGGCCGCGCAGCCTTCGCCCGACGTCTGGCGCTACGACCGCTTCCGGTTCGACGTGGCCCGCTCTCAGGCCTGGAACCGCGAGCAGCCGGTCGCGCTGACGGCCAAGGAGTTCCAGCTCGCGCTGCTGTTGCTGCGCAATGTCGGCCGGCCCCTGTCCCGTGGCCACCTGCGCGAATCGGTCTGGGGCAGCGGCACCGATCTGCCCACGAGAACCCTGGATACCCACATCTCGCGGGTGCGTTCGAAGCTGGGCCTGCGTCCCACCGAGGGCTTCCTGCTCGCGCCGGTCTATAGTTACGGCTATCGCCTGGAACGGCTGGCCGATGGCGACACCGCGTCCGCCGAGGGCGACCGAGCCGCGGACCATGACGTCGACCTTCCTTCGCCCTGATTCCTCCCCGTCTCCGCGGTTCCGTTTCCGCCCACCTCCGCCACGGATCGACCGTGCGTCGACCGGGCGCGCCTGCCTGACCGGGCTGCTCGCGCTGCTCAGTGCCTCGGCGCTGGCCCAAGTTGGCGCGCCGAGCGCGGCCGCGCAAGCCGCCGGCGCGCGGGTGATGGAGCACCGTGTCCGATCGGGTGACACCCTGAGCGCCATCGTGATCGAGCGGCTCGATTCCGCGTTCGGCACTCGGGACCTGGCGGAGTTCAATCGACTGCCGAACCCCGATCGTCTGCGGCCCGAGCAGTTGATTCGGATCCCGATGCGCTGGCTCAAGCCGATCGCGGTCGCGGCGACGGTCGAGAGCGTCGGCGGCGAAGCCGTCGCTGATGGGCGTGTCCTGCGGGTGGGGGATACGGTGGACGAAGGCGCGCGTGTCGAGACCACACCGGGTGCGGTGGTGGTGTTGCGCCTGCCCGATGGCAGTCGGCTGCGACTCGAACCGGCCAGCCGCATCCGCCTTCAGCGCCTGCGCCAGTACCACGACGAGCAGACGGTCGACGCGGTGATCTCGCTCGATCAAGGGCGCGTTCAGCCGATGGCGCAACCCGGGCGTACCCGGCCGTTCTCGATCCGCACCCCGTTCGCGACCGCGGCGGTGCGCGGCACCGATTTCCGTGTCAGCGCCGCCGCCGATTGGGTGACCACCGAGGTCCTCAGCGGGGGCGTGTCCTGGGGCGAGGACTGACCGGTCCGTTCGGCCGAGGCGGCCACGCGCGTCGACGCCGGGCAGGGCTCGACCGCCGACCCGTCGCGGCAGGTCAGCGCGCCGGTGCCGCTGCTGCCGGCGCCGCGCCTGGCCGACTGGCCTTCGTCGATCGACACCATCGCCTGGCGCCTGTCGTTTCCACCGGTCGAGGGCGCACGCGCGTATCGGGTCGAGATCGCCGCCGATCCGGCGTTCGAACGGATCCGCCGCTCGCAGGTGATCGATCGGCCGGAGGTCGCCTACCAGAGCGATGCCGACGGCGATCACCATGTGCGGATCCGTGCGATCGACGCGGCGCGACTGGAAGGCTTCGACGCCACGGCACGACTCGAGGTCCGGGCCCGGCCGACCGCGCCGCAGCCGCGCACCCAGGCGCCCCTGGAGGTGTCCTTCGCTACGACCCACGTCGTGCAGTGGTCGATGGTGCCCGAGGCGCGAGCCTACCGCTTGCAGGTCGCGGCCGATCCTGGGTTTCAGTCGATCGTGCTCGATCGGGTGCTCGAGGAGCCGCGAGCGACGATCGACCGGGCAGGGGTTCGCAGCGGGCGCCTGCACTGGCGGGTCGCGTCGGTCGGCCCCGAGGGACGAGCCGGACCCTTCGGCAGCGCCCGGGTATTCGATTGGCGTGAATCGCCATCACCGGCGCGGGCGTCGGCCACCTGGGATCGCACCGAGCTCGAGTGGGCGGTGCCCGGCGGCGTGTCGTCTCGGATCCGGGTCCGCTGGGCCGGACCCGCGGGGGCCGCCGAACGGATCGAATCCCTGCCGGCACGGCCCGAGCCCGGCACGGTGCGCGTCACGATCCGCGATCTGCCGGCCGGCGAGGCGACGGCACAGGTGCAGTGGATTCACCCCGACGGCGTGCAGACGCCGTGGTCGGCGGAGAATCGCTGGACCACCCCATCGGTGATCCGGATGCAGGATGGTTCGCCCCTGGGCTCCGGGGCCGGCGGAGTCGTCGGAACCACGGGTCCCTGAAACCGCTCGTGTCATGGGTCGGCGCCGCCTGCTGGTCGAGTGGATCGTGTTGTGCGGCGCGCTCTCGGCCTGGGCGGTCTGGGGAGCGTTCGGGCCCGATCCCCACGGTGCGGCGGCGCGGATCGATCGGATCGACACGCTGGTCTACGATCGCCTGAGCCGGCTGATCGCGCTCGACCCGGACCCTGGGCTCGTGATCGTCGAGATCGACGAGGACAGCATCGCGCAGGTCGGTCGCTGGCCGTGGCCCAGACCGGTGCAGGCGGCGCTGGTGCAGCGCCTGGCCAGGGCCGGGATTGGCGTGCTCGGGTTCGATGTGCTGTTGACCGAACCGGGTGCCGGCGACGAGTCGCTGGAAGCGGCGTTCGCCCAGTTGAGCGCCTCGGCCGGCTACGTGCTGCCGGTGGGTGCGCAGGTCGATGGGCGGGGCGTGGTGCTGCCCTTGTACCCTTTGCCGGCGTTCGGCAAGGGCGCGACGCTCGGCCACGCCCATTTCGTTCCGGACGCCGATGGCCAGGTGCGCAGCGTCCATCTGCGCGAGGCGGGACTGCCGGCGCTGGCGCTGGCCATGCGCGAGGCGCAGGGCGCTCCGCCGGGACTCGGCCCGGTCGGGCCGCGGTCTGCCGACGATCGGGCGGTCGCCGCGGGGGCCTGGCCCGTCGAGCAGCGACGTCTGTTGCCGGCGATGGCTGCCCCGCCGCTCCGCGTGGCGGCGAGCGCGTTGCTGCGTGGAGAAGTCCCGGAAGGACGGCTCGGCGGCAAGGCGATCCTGGTCGGTGTCACGGCGGGCGGGCTGGGTGACCGTCATCCGAGTGCGCTGCTCGGTGGCGTCTCCGACGCCGCCTTGCCGGGGGTTCACCTGCACGCGGTGATGCACACCGCATTGGCCCGGGAGCGACTGGTGCGCAGGGCGGCGCCCGAATGGGCGGCCTTAGTGGGGATCGGGATCGTGCTCGCCGTGATGCTGTCGCTGTTGCGCTGGTCGGCCGGGGCCGGGGTGCTGGCCACGGTGCTGTGGGGCCTGGCCGGTCTGGGACTGACGAGCGGACTGTTGTTGCGGGGGATCTGGATTCCCCCGGGGGGCTGGTTGCTGGCGATCGCACTGGCGCCGGCCTTGTGGAGCTGGCGCCGGCTGGCCGCTGCGGTGGCGGCCTTGCGGGCACAGGCCGAGCGGCTCGAGGACACGCCGGCCTGGTTGTTGCCGCCTCACCGCGTGCTCGGACGGCCGTTCGAGCCGGTGACCCGCGACCTGATCCATCTCGAGCAGGCGACACAGCGGGCGCTGGAGCTGCAGCGCCTGCTCTCCGACGTGCTCGATCGGCTGCCTCACCCGACGATCCTGGCCGACGAGGCGGGAGGCGTGCTGTTGCGCAACCGACCCTGGGTGCAGCGGTGGGGGCGTTGGCCCTCGGGCATCGACGCCCGGGCGGGCGGCCCCCGGGCGCCCTTCGCGTCGATCGAGGATCTGACCCGCCCGGGCCATCGGGAATCCCAGGACCGTGACGGCGCGGACTGGTTGATCGATTGTGCGCCGCTGGCCGTGGCCCAGGACGGGCGGACACTCGGTCTGCGACTGGTGCAGCTGGTCGACATCTCCTCGCTGCGGGCCGCCGAGCGCGAGCGCGATCAGATGGTGCGCTTCCTGTCGCACGACCTTCGGGCGCCGGGCGCGGCGATCGTCTCGATCGCGCAGGATCGCCTGGCGCGATCGCCCGCGGACGAGGCGATGGCGGCGATCCTGCGCCATGCCCACTACTCCCTGTCGGTCGCCTCCGGTTTCGTGCAGTTGTCTCGCGCGGAGTTGCGTCCGCTGGTGCTGGGGGAGGTCGACCTGTGCGAACTGGCGCAACAGGTCGTCGACATGGCCTGGAGCCCGGAGAAGGGCGATCGGTTCGGGCTGGAAGTCGCCGCGTCGGTGCCAGCGGGTGGCGCCGTGGTCAGGGCGGACGCCGAGTTGCTGCGGCGAGCCCTGTCGAACCTGATCGACAACGCGTTGCGACACGGCCCGGCGGCGGGGCGGGTCACGGTGGCGGTGGAGGCGGGGCCCGGATCGCGCTGGCGCCTGTCGGTCGAAGACGAGGGCCAGCCGCTGGAGGCGTCGGTCCGCGAACGCGTGTTCGAGCCTTTCTGGCGCTCGTCCGCCGCACCGCCGGGCGGCTCCGGTCTCGGCCTGGCCTTCGTGCAGGTGGTGGCGCAGCGTCACCACGCGACCGCCTACTGCACGCCCGCTCCGGACGGGCGGACGGGCAATCGTTTCGGCATCGAGTTCCCGGCGCCGGCGACGAGCAACGACGGGGCGTCGTGATCGAAGCCGTCGGTTCGACCCCGCGAGCGGGGCTCAGCGTCGCCCGAGCAGGATCGTCACGACGACCGCGGCCGCGGTCAGCCACTCCGGCCAGCCAACCGGTTCGCCCAGGAACAGCGCCGAGATCGACAGCGTCAGGAAGAGCTGCAGCAGCTGGACCTGCGAGGCGCCGGCGACGCCGGCCCGGGACATGCCGCCGTACCAGAACAGGAAACCGAGCCACTGACTGAGCAGCGTGACGTAGCCGAAGGCGAACCACGCCGACAGGGGCGCCTGCGCGAAGGGCTGCGACAGCGTCAGCCACGCCGCCGGCCCGATCAGCAGCGGCGCGGCGGCGATCAGGCACCACGAGATCGACTGCCAGCCCCCGAGCACCGCGGCGATCCGTCCGCCTTCGACGTAGCCGAGCGCGGCGGCCGCGACGGCGCACAGCAGGATCAGGTTCGTCTGCATCGAGGCAGGGCCGCTGCGAGATAGGGCGAACACCAGTACCAATACAGTTCCGGCAAGCCCGGCGATCCAGAATCGCACCGGTTTGCTCTCACCGAGGCGATGGTGTGCCAACGCCGCGGTCGCGAAGGGCAGCAGTGCGACGACGATCGCGCCGTGCGCGACCTGGCCGGTGCGCATCGCCAGCGACGTGAACAGCGGGAAGCCGAGCACGACCCCGAAGGCCGACAGAGCGATCGGTCGCCACAACGATCGCGGGGGCATCGGCGAGCGGGTCAGCCACAGCGCGACGGCCGCGACGCCCGCCGCGCCGATCGCCCGCCCCAGCGCCACCCAGGCCGGGTCGAACCATGCCACCGCGACCCGGGTCGCCGGCAGTGTTCCGGCGAAGATCGCCACGCCGACGAAGGCCAGGGCCATTCCGCGCCACTCGCGGGCTCGCTGTTCCCGAAGGGTTTCGTTCATCGTTGCAGCATAACAATCAGATCAAGTACAGTGACAGTACAGTAGGACGGCGATTGTCTACGCTGGCCTGGTCGAGCGAGGAGACACCCCGATGCGCACCGACGATACCCGGCGTGGCGATTCCTTCCTGCTGGAGGGCAGTCCACTGACGCTGGTCGAGCAGATCGTCGGCTGGTACGCCGCGAGGATCGACGAGCGTGTGCTGCGCCCCGGCACCCGGATGCCGTCGATCCGCGGCTTCTCGGACAAGCACGGTGTCTCGCGTTTCACGGTCGTCGAGGCCTACGATCGGCTGATCGCCCGTGGCTATCTGGAGTCGCGACGCGGTGCCGGCTTCTTCGTGCGCGATCGGCAGCCCGGCGCGGCGCTCGCCGGCGCGCGGGCCTGGGCCGACGCGCCGAGCGCCCAGATCGACGTGGTCTGGCTGTTGCGCAACATGTTCAAGCGCCTGCCGCCCCGCGACATGCCCGGCGGCGGTGTGCTGCCTCCCGACTGGCTCGACGAGGGCCTGGTCAGCCAGAGCCTGCGCGCGCTGGGGCGCGGAAGCGGCGCGGCGTACCTGGACTACGGCCACCCGCAAGGCTACCTGCCCTTGCGCCAGCAGTTGCAACAGAGGCTAGCCGAACTCGAGGTGATCACGCCGGTCGAGCAGATCCTGACCACCAACGGGGCGACGCAGGCCCTGGACCTGATAGGGCAGCGCCTGCTGGCACCCGGCGATACGGTTCTGGTCGATGAACCGTCCTGGTTTCTGCTCTTCGGGCGGTACAGTCAGCTCGGTGCCCGCCTGGTCGGTGTTCCGCGGCGCACCGACGGGCCAGACCTCGAGCGACTGCGCGCGCTCGCCGCCGAGCATCGCCCGAAGCTGCTGGTGACCTCGTCGGTGCTGCACAACCCGACCAGCACGGGCATCAGCTCGGCCAACGCCTTCCAGCTGCTGCGCCTGGCCGACGAGTTCGATTTCCGCGTGGTCGAGGACGATGTCTACAGCGACCTGCACCCGGGGCCGGCGGTCTCGCCCTGCATCCGTCTGGCTGCGCTGGACCAGCTGAGGCGGGTGATCTACGTCGGCAGCTTCTCGAAGACGCTGGCGGCGAACCTGAGGGTCGGTTTCCTCGCGTGCGCACCTGAGCTCGCCCGCGAGCTGACCGATCTGAAGATGCTCAGCGGGCTGACCAGTGCCGAGATGGGCGAGCGGGTCGTCTGCCGGGTGTTGTCCGAGGGGCACTACCGGCGGCATCTGCAGCGGCTGCGGGCGCGGCTCGCGCGGGCCCGGGACCCGGCGATCCGCGCGCTCGAGCGCCTGGGCTTGAAGGTGTTCGCGAGCCCGCCGGTGGGCATGTTCCTGTGGGCCGACGCCGGCATCGACACCAACCCGGTGGCGCAATCGATGCTCGACCGCGGGTATCTGATGGCGCCGGGCAGCCTGTTCCTGCCCGACCAGCGTCCGAGCACCTGGCTGCGCTTCAACATCGCCTGCGCGAACCAGCCGAGAATGCTCGAGCAGTTGGCGGCCTGCCTGCAGGATTCGCGTTCCGGCAGGCCTTGAAAAGCAGCCTCCCGCCCCCACGTCCGCCGATGGCGGGCGCCGACCGGCGGCGTGCCGGCATTCCCTTCCACCCGATCCGATCGACGCGACCATGAGCGAGACGAAAGAGACCCTCGGTTTCCAGACCGAAGTGCGTCAGCTGCTGCAGCTGATGATCCATTCCTTGTACAGCCACCACGAGATCTTCCTTCGGGAGCTGGTCTCCAACGCGTCCGACGCCTGCGACAAGCTGCGCTTCGAGGCGATCGACCATCCCGACTGGCTGGCGGACGATCCCGAGCTCGGCATCCGGATCCGCTTCGACCGCGCGGCGCGCACCTTGACGGTGACCGACAACGGCATCGGTCTGTCGCGCCAGGAGGCGATCGAGCACCTGGGCACGATCGCCCGGTCCGGCACGCGGGAGTTCTTCGGCAAGCTGTCGGGAGACCGCTCGCGCGACGCCCAGTTGATCGGGCAGTTCGGCGTGGGCTTCTACTCGGCGTTCATCGTCGCCGACCGGGTCACCGTGCTGTCGCGTCGTGCCGGAGCGCCCGCCAATGAAGGCGTGCGGTGGGAGTCCGACGGCAGCGGAGAATTCACCGTCGAGACGATCGAGCGTTCCGAGCGCGGCACCGACGTCGTGCTGCACCTGCGCCCCGACCCGCAAGGGCCCGATGCGGACGGACAGACGCGCTTCTCGTCGCTGCTGTCCTCCTGGGAACTGCGCAACATCATCCGCAAGTACTCCGACCACGTCTCGCTGCCGATCCGGATGCTCAAGGAGGAGTGGGACAAGGAGAAGTCCGAGTACCGCACGCTCGACGAGTGGGAGACCGTCAACCAGGCCAGTGCGTTGTGGACGCGCCCCAAGGGGGAGATCTCCGAGGAGCAATACAAGTCGTTCTACCAGCATGTCTCGCACGACCATGGCGAACCGCTGGCGTGGACGCACAACCGGGTCGAAGGCCGCAGCGAGTACACGCAGCTGCTGTACGTGCCGTCGAAGGCGCCGTTCGACATCTGGGATCGCAACAAGCGCCAGGGCGTCAAGCTGTACGTCCGGCGCGTGTTCATCATGGACGACGCCGGGGAGCTGCTGCCCTCGTACCTGCGCTTCGTGCGCGGGGTGGTCGACTCGAGCGACCTGCCGCTGAACGTCTCGCGCGAGATCCTGCAGGAGAGCCGCGACGTCCGGGCGATCCGCGATGGCTGTGCCCGCCGCGTGCTGGCGATGCTCGAGGACCTCGCCGAGAACCAGCCCGAGAAGTACGCGACGTTCTGGAGCGAGTTCGGCCAGGTCCTGAAGGAGGGCCTGGGCGAGGACATCGCCCAGCAGGAGCGCCTGGCCAAGCTGCTGCGCTTCGCATCGACGGCGTCGGACGGCGACGCGCAGTCGGTCTCGCTGGCAGCCTACGTGCAGCGGATGAAGGAGGGCCAGGAGCACATCTATTACGTGACCGCCGACACGCTGACCGCGGCGCGCAACAGCCCTCACCTCGAGGTCTTCCGCAAGAAGGGCATCGAGGTGCTGTTGCTGACCGACCGGGTCGACGAGTGGATGCTGTCGTTCCTGCAGCAGCACGAGGGCAAGTCGTTGATGTCGGTCGCGCGCGGGGGCCTGGACCTCGGCAAGCTCGCCGATGACGAGGAGCGCAAGCAGGCCGAGCAGGTCGCCGGCGAGCTCGAGCCGCTGGTGACGAAACTGAAGGAGAGCCTCGGCGAGCGCGTCAAGGATGTCCGGGTCACCGCGCGCCTGACCGATTCACCGTGCTGCCTGGTGTCCGACGACGGCGAGATCAGTGGCCACCTCGAGCGCCTGCTGAAGCAGGCGGGGCAGGGCGGGCCGGACCGCAAGCCGATCCTCGAGATCAATCCGGAGCACCCGCTGCTCAAGCGCCTGACGCCGCAGGACGCCGCCTTCGACGACTGGGCCTCGCTGCTGTTCGATCAGGCCCAGCTGGCCGAAGGCGGGCAGCTGGCCGACCCGGCAGGCTTCGTGCGGCGCCTGAACACGATGCTGCTCGCGACGAGCGCGGCGTGATCGCGCGCGAGCGCGGGTTCCCGCCGGTGGCCGACCCGCGCGCGCGGGTGCTGGTGCTGGGCAGCTTTCCCGGGCAGGCGTCGCTGGCCGCCGGCCACTACTACGCGCACCCGCGCAATCAGTTCTGGCGCCTGATCGGTGGTGTGCTCGGCGAGGACCTCGCGGCCCTCGACTGGCACGACCGCTACGATCGGCTGCGCGAGCACCGGATCGCGCTGTGGGACGTGGTCGCCGAGTGTGTCCGACCCGGCAGCCTCGATGCCGACATCGCCCAGGCCGACCCCAACGACCTCGACGATCTGCTCGGTCGCCTGACCGAGCTGCGCACCGTGATCTTCAACGGGGGCACCGCCGCCCGGTTCGCGCGGCGCCTGCACGACGCCGGTTTCGAGGTGCACACGGTGCCCTCGAGCAGCCCGGCCCACGCCAGTCTGTCGTTCGACGACAAGCTCGCGCGTTGGCGCCGGGCGTTCGGCGTGAATCGACGGCGCCGGCACCGCTCGGTGTCCGTGCCGATCACGCTGTCCGAGTCGGACGGCATCCGATACCTCCACTTCGGCAGTCCCTGGGTGCAGGGCGCGATGCTGATCGGGCATCCGCACCTGCTGGTGCTCGACTACGTGCAGCGGATGATGGCCTGGATGCTGTTCCGTCGCGCCCCGGCCGACCTGCTCCAACTCGGGCTCGGCGCCGGCGCGCTGACGCGATTCACACACCGCTTCCTCCCGCAGACCCGGACCACCGTCGTCGACTGCAGCCAGGACGTGATCGACGTCGCGCGCGCCTGCTTCGCGCTGCCTGGCAACGATCCGCGCCTGACGGTGCGTTGCGACGACGCCGGCGCCGTCGTGGCCGCCCCCCGGGCGAACGGACGCTACGGCGTGATCCAGGTCGATCTCTACGATCAGGATGCCCGCGGGCCGGTGCTCGACAGCGAGGCGTTCTACCGGCATTGCCGCCGCGCGCTGAGCGCGCAGGGCGGGGTGGCCGTGTTCAACCTGTTCGGGCGGCACCGCAGCTATGCGCCGAACCTGCGGCGCCTGCGCGTGGCTTTCGACGGGCGGCTGTTGGTGCTGCCGCCCACCCCGGCCGGCAACCGGGTGGTGCTCGGCTTTGCCGGCCCGCCGATGCGCATGCCCTGGTCCGCGGTTCATCAGCGCGCCCAATGGCTGGAGGAGCGCTTCGGCTGGCCGGCCACGCAGTGGTCGGCCTGGATCGAGCGCGACCACGGCGGAGCCGTCTGCGACGCCTAGGCGGCCGTCCATCCGCAGGGGCCGGGAGGGGCGCACCGGCACTGCTATCGTCGACAGGTCAGGCACGGGCGGTTCCCAGCGCCCGTGTCGCCGATTGCGAACGCATGACCGCCACACTCAGTCCCACCCAGATCCCCGCCCAGCGCCAGTCGTCCGACGGCGGTGCGCCCGCGCCCGGGGCGTCGGCCGCGACATCCCCACCGGCGCCCGGCCCCCTGGCCAAACCCGGCTGCCGCGTGATGGTGGGGGACCTGATCGAGGCCTTGGTCGAGGACGGCCTGCTCGATGCGGAACAGGGAGCCAAGGCGGCGGCCTATGCTCGGATCACCACCTCCGACCAGCACGCGCTGGTGTCGCTCGCGCTGCGCAAGCTGCGCAACGCGCGGCCGCCGCACCGCACGCTCGATCTGGAGACGCTGACCGAGTGGTTCGCGCGCCGTGTCGGGCTCGACTACGTCCACATCGATCCGCTGCGGGTGAACCTGTCGAAGGTCGCCGAGGTGATGTCGAGCCAGTACGCGACACGCTTCCGGATCCTGCCGCTGGAGGTCCGGTCCGGCGAGGTCGTGATCGCGACCGCCGAGCCTTACCTGACCGACTGGGTGCCGGAGCTGTCGCAGCTGCTTCGCTGTGACATCCGGCGGGTGGTCGCGAACCCCCAGGACATCACCCGGTACATCGCCGAGTTCTTCACGTTGGCGAAGTCGGTCCGCGACGCGCAGAAGAACGGCGCGATCAACAACCAGAACAACTTCGAGCAGCTGGTCGAGCTCGGGCGCAGCGGCAAGAACGTCGATGCGAACGACCAGCATGTCGTCACGATCGTCGACTGGCTGATGCAGTACGCGTTCGACCAGCGTGCCAGCGACATCCACCTGGAGCCGCGCCGCGATCTGGGCGCGGTGCGTTTCCGGATCGACGGTGTGCTGCACAACGTCTATCAGGTGCCGGCCGCGGTGTTGTCGGCGATGACCAGCCGCATCAAGCTGCTGGGCCGGATGGACGTCGTCGAAAAGCGCCGGCCGCAGGATGGCCGGATCAAGACGCGCGGTCCGTCGGGTCGCGAGATCGAGCTGCGCCTGTCGACGCTGCCGACCGCGTTCGGCGAGAAGCTGGTGATGCGGATCTTCGATCCCGAGGTGCTCGTCAAGGACTTCGCCGAGCTGGGTTTCGGCGAGGAGGACCTCGGCCTGTGGAACGCGATGGTGGCCCGCCCGAACGGGATCGTGCTGGTCACCGGCCCGACCGGCTCGGGCAAGACGACCACGCTGTACACGACGCTCAAGCAACTCGCGACCGAGGAGGTCAACGTCTGCACCGTCGAGGACCCGATCGAGATGATCGAGCCCGCGTTCAACCAGATGCAGGTGCTGCACGGCATCGATCTCACCTTCGCGGAAGGCATCCGGGCGTTGATGCGCCAGGATCCCGACATCATCATGGTCGGCGAGATCCGCGACCTCGAGACCGCCGAGATGGCGGTGCAGGCCGCGCTGACCGGGCACCTGGTGCTCTCGACGCTGCACACGAACGACGCGCCGTCGGCGATCACCCGCCTGCTGGACCTCGGCGTGCCGTCCTACCTGATCAGCTCGACGCTGGTCGGCGTGATGGCGCAACGCCTGGTGCGCACGCTGTGCCCGCACTGCAAGGAGGAGGGCGCCGAGCTCTCGGACGCGCAGTGGAAGGGCCTGATCAGCCCCTTCCGTTCACGCAAGCCCGATCGGGTCTGGAAGGCGGTGGGTTGCCTGGAGTGCCGGATGACCGGGTACAAGGGACGGGTGGGGATCTACGAGTTGCTGGTGTTGACCGATGAACTGAAGAGCCTGGTCAATCACCAGCCGGATCCGCGCAAGCTGCGCACCCACGCGATCCGCAGCGGGCTGCGACCCTTGCGACTGGCCGGCGCGCAGAAGATCGCGCAGGGGTTGACGACCTTCGAGGAGGTGGTGCGCAACGCGCCGCCGATCGAGCACTGACCGGGGCGCGGCGCCCGGCGTTTCCTACTTCGAGAGCTCGCGCATCGCGCGCTCGAGTCCGGCGATCGTGACCGGGTACATCCGGTTCTGCATCAGCTGCTTGATCACGGAGATCGACTGCCGGTATTCCCAGACGCCCTCGGGCTCGGGGTTCAGCCACGCGAACTTCGGATAGCGTTCCACCAGCCGACGCAGCCAGATCGCGCCGGCCTCCTCGTTGTTGTACTCGACCGATCCACCCGGCTGCAGCACCTCGTAGGGGCTCATCGTCGCGTCGCCGACGAAGATCAGGCGGTAGTCGGCGTTGTACTTGCGGATGATGTCCCAGGTGGAGTGCCGCTCGGAGTGGCGCCGGCGGTTGTTCTTCCAGACGAAGTCGTAGATGCAGTTGTGGAAGTAGTAGAACTCGAGGTGCTTGAACTCGGTGCGGGCCGCCGAGAACAGTTCCTCAGTCTGCTTGATGTGGTCGTCCATCGTGCCGCCGACGTCCAGCAGCATCAGCACCTTGATCGTGTTGTGGCGCTCGGGCACCAGCTTGATGTCGAGGTAACCCGCATTGCGGGCGGTGCTGGCGATCGTGTCGTCGAGGTCGAGTTCCTCCTCGGCCCCCTCACGCGCGAACTTGCGCAACCGGCGCATCGCGACCTTGATGTTGCGGGTGCCCAGTTCGACCTGGTCGTCGTAGTCGCGATAGGTGCGCTGTTCCCAGACCTTCACCGCGGTGCGGTTGCCCGCCGAAGGGCCGCCCACCCGGATCCCCTCCGGATTGAAACCGCCGTTGCCGAACGGCGAGGTGCCGTTCGTGCCGATCCATTTCTTGCCGCCCTCGTGGCGTTCCTTCTGTTCCTCGAGCAGCTGCTTCAGTCGCTCGAGCAGCTTGTCGAGCCCGCCCATCGCCTCGATCGCCGCCTTCTCCTCGGCGGTGAACTCGCGCTGCAACTGGCGCTTGAGCCACTCGAGCGGCAGGTCGATGTCGACGCCGGGCAACGCCTGCACGTCCTTGAAGTAGGAGCCGAACGCCTTGTCGAACTTGTCGAAGTTGCGTTCGTCCTTCACCAGCGCGGCGCGCGACAGGTAGTAGAACTCGTCGATCGTGTTGTTGATCACGTGCTGCTTCAGGCCCTCGAGCAGCATCAGGTATTCCTTGATCGACACCGGCAGCTTGGCCTGGCGCAGGTGCAGGAAGAAATCGATCAACATGGCAACCTCCGGGAAAGGGGCGAGGCCTCGCGCCTCACGAGTGCCGGGCCGAGAGGGCCAGGCCGGCAACACCGATGGTGATCAGCGCGATGCTGCCGAGTTTCAACGCGCTGACCGGTTCGCGGAACCAGCCCATGCCGATGATCGACACCAGCGCCATGCCGACACCGCACCAGATCGCGTACGTGACCGACATGTCCAGGCGCCGCAAGGCCAGCGTGTTGCAGGCGAATGCCCCGCCGTAGAACGCGAACATCAGCACCGACGGGGTGAGCTCCGTGAATCCGCGGGACAGCTTCATGCAGGTGGTGCCGGCGACCTCGAACACGATCGCCACCGCCAGGAACACCCAGTGCATCGGCTGGCACTCCCGCGCCTCGCGGTGGTCAGCGGTTGTGGCGCGCCATGAAGATCAGGCGCTCGAACAGGTGGACGTCCTGTTCGTTTTTCAGCAGCGCGCCGTGCAACGGCGGGATCACTTGTTTCGAATCCTGCGACTTCAGCGCTTCCGGCGGGATGTCCTCGGCCAGCAGCAGCTTGAGCCAGTCGAGCAGCTCGGACGTGGAGGGCTTCTTCTTCAGGCCGGGAATCTCGCGAATCTGATAGAAGGCCTCCATCGCCTCCTTCAGCAGGGCCTTCTTCAGGTCCGGATAGTGCACGTCGACGATGGCCTGCATCGTCTCCTTGTCCGGGAACTTGATGTAGTGGAAGAAGCAGCGGCGCAGGAACGCGTCAGGCAGCTCCTTCTCGTTGTTCGAGGTGATCACGACCACCGGACGGTGGCGCGCTTTCACCAACTGGCGCGTCTCGTAGACGTAGAACTCCATCCGGTCGAGTTCGCGCAGCAGGTCGTTCGGGAACTCGATGTCGGCCTTGTCGATCTCGTCGATCAGCAGCACGACCGGCTGGTCGGCCTCGAAGGCCTGCCAGAGGACGCCGCGGACGATGTAGTTGTGAATGTCCTTGACCCGCTCGTCGCCCAGCTGGGAGTCGCGAAGACGGGACACCGCGTCGTACTCGTACAGGCCCTGCTGCGCCTTCGTGGTGGACTTGATGTGCCACTGCAGCAAGGGCATCCCGAGGCCCTTGGCGACCTCCTCGGCGAGCATCGTCTTGCCGGTGCCGGGTTCGCCCTTGATCAGCAGCGGCCGCTGCAGGGTGATGGCGGCGTTGACCGCCAGTTTGAGGTCGTCGGTGGCGACGTACTGCGAGGTGCCTTCGAATCGCATGGTTATGCCAGGGTGGGGTGCGCTGCGCACGGAGTACGGTCGAGTATACGGGAAGCGGGATGGACGCGCGCTGCCGCTGGACGCGTCGCCGAGCCGTCGGCTAGAATCGCGCGTTTGCTTGAAAAACAAGCACTTCGCGCGCTCGAAGACGCGCTCTTCTCGAACACCAGGTGGATATGGTCAAGAAATTGGTACTTGCCGCCCTCGTCGTGGCGGCCCCTGTCGGGGCCTGGGCCCAGGGCGGCGCCGACGCCGTCAAACAGAAAACCTCGATGTGCATCGGTTGTCACGGCATCCCCGGCTACAAGGCATCGTTCCCGGCCGTGCACCACGTGCCGAAGATCGGCGGGCAGAGCGCGAAGTACATCGAGGCGGCGCTGCAGGCCTACCGCAAGGGCGATCGCTCGCACCCGACGATGCGCGGCATCGCCGCGTCGCTGAGCGACCAGGACATCACCGAACTGGCCGCCTACTACGGCACGAAATGAGGAAGTCCGTGATGTCCGCTCTGATCAAGTCGCTCGCCGCCGTCGCGGTGCTCTCGCTCTCCGCCGGGTCGCAGGCGGCCGATATCGCCGCCGGCCAGGCCAAGGCCGATCAGGTCTGCGCCGCCTGCCATGGCAAGGATGGCAACACGCCGGTCGATCCGTCCTATCCCCGGCTCGCCGGCCAGTACAAGGACTACCTCGAACGCGTGCTGCTCGACTACCGTGCCGAGAACCGCAAGAACGCGATCATGGTCGGCCAGGCGAAGGCGCTTAGCCGCGCCGACGTCAGCAACATCGCCGCGTACTACGCGAGCCTGCCGGGCACGCTCACCTCGAAGCGCTGAGCGTCGCGCAGGCAGCGGGGTGACCACCCCGCGCGCAACAAGGGGCCCGAGAGGGCCCCTTGTCATTGGTGGGGCCGGGGCGGCCCCCAATCGGTCACGCGTTCCGGATCCTACTCGGCGGTGCGCCCGTCGGAGTCCTCCGACCCGTGCAGCCACAGATACAAGGTGGGCAGCACCAGCAGCGTGAGCAGCGTCGCGGTGAACAGCCCGCCGATGATCACGATGGCCAGCGGACGCTGCGTCTCGGCGCCGATCGCGGTGGACAGCGCCATCGGCAGCAGGCCGAGCGAGGCGAGCAGGGCGGTCATCAGCACCGTGCGCAGCCGGTCCAGTGAGCCGCGAAACACCGCGTCGTACACATCCTCGCCGTTCTCGCGCAGGTGCCCGAAGTGCGACAGCATCACCACCCCGTTGAGGACCGCCTGCCCGAACAGCGCGATGAAACCGATCGCCGCGGACACCGACAGCGCGATGTCGCTGAAGTACAGCGCGAGGATGCCCCCGATCATCGCGAACGGGATGTTCGCGATGATCAGCCCGGCGTTCTTCAGCGAGCCGAACGCATTGAACAGCAGCATGAAGATGATCAGGATCGACAACGGCACCACCCAGGCCAGCCGCGCCATCGCGCGCTCCTGGTTCTCGAACTCGCCGGACCAGCCGATCTGGTAGCCCTGCTGCAGCTTCACCGTCTTGGCGACCACCGCCTGCATGTCCTTCACGACGCTGCCCATGTCGCGGTCCTTGATGAACACGCCGATCGACAGCACGCGCCGGCCGCCCTCACGGGCGATGTTCATCGCGCCGCTGGTGCTGCGGAAGATCGCGACCTCCTGCAGCGGCACGAACGCGCCGCCCGGTGTCGCGACCGGGATCTCCTTGACGCGCGCGAGGTCGCGTTCGGCGTCGGATAGGCGCACGGTGACCGCGAAGCGCCGTTCACCCTCCCAGACGTAGCTGACCTCGCGGCCCGCGAGCGCGCTCTGGATCACCTCCTGGACCGCGTCGATCGACAGCCCGTAGCGCGAGGCGCGGTCGCGGTCGATCTCGATGCGATATTGCGGCAATTGGCCGTCACGGTCGATGAACGCGCGGGACACGCCCTGGACACCGCGGATCTCGGTCAGGATCGCCAGACCGTACGAGCGCAAGGTGCCGAGGTCTTCGCCGGTGACCTTGATCACGATCTGTCCGTCGATCTGCGAGATCGACTCGAGCACGTTGTCGCGGATCGGCTGGGAGAAGGTGACCGTGATGCCGGGGATCGAACGCAGGTTCTGCTCGATCTCGGCGAGCACCTGCTTCTTCGTCAGCCCGCGCTTCCAGTCCTCCTCGGGGTGCAGGTCGACGAGCGCCTCGATCTGGCTGGCGATCTTCGGGTCGGTGCCATCCTCGGGGCGCCCGAGCTTGCTGACGACGCTCTCGACCTCGGGGCTCTTGCGCACCTGCGCGCGGATCCGCGAGGCCTGCAGCTGCGCTTCGCCGATCGACACGCTGGGCTCGAGCGTGACGTTCAGCCAGACGCTGCCCTCGTTCAGTTCCGGCAGGAACTCGGACCCCAGCCGTGTCGCCGCGGCCATCGCGATCGCGAGGCCCGCGGCCGACAACCCGATCACGATGGCCCGGTGCGAGAGCGCCCAGCGCAAGGCGGGCGCGTACAGCTTCTTGGCCAGCCGGAGGATTCCCGGCTCCTCGTGCGAGAGCCGTCCGCGCAGCATCCAATGCGCCAGCAGCGGCACGAAGGTGAGCGACAGGATCAGCGAGGCGATCAGCGCGGAGACCACCGAGTACGCCATCGGCGCGAAGATGCGGCCCTCGTGGCGTTGCAGCGTGAAGATCGGGATGTGCGCCGCGATGATGATCAGCATCGAGAACAGCGTGGGGCGCCCGACTTCGGCCGTGGCGGCCAGCACCGTGTTCATCTTCGACTTCCGATCGGCGGAGTCCGGCAGCATCTGCAACCGGTGGAAGATGTGCTCCATCACGATCACCGCGCCATCGACGATGATGCCGAAGTCCATCGCGCCGAGCGACAGCAGGTTGGCCGGGATGCCGATCCAGCTCAGACCCAGGAAGGTGCCCAGCAGCGAGAGCGGGATGATCGACGCGACGATCGCCGCGGCGCGCAGGTTCTTCAGGAACAGGTAGAGCACCACGCTGACCAGCAGCGCCCCCTCGAGCAGGTTCGTGAAGACCGTCTTCAGGGTTCTACCGATCAGCCAGCTTCGGTCGTAGAAGGGCTCGATGCGCACGCCCGGCGGCAGTTGTGTGCGGGTGATCTCGTCGATCCGTTCCTTGACCGCGTTCAGCACCACCGAGGCGTTCTCGCCCTTGCGCATCAACACCATGCCGTAGACGATGTCGTCGTCCGCGTCCTGCCCGGCGACCCCCTGGCGGGGCACGCCGCCGATCGCGACCCGCGCGACATCCTTCACCAGGATGGGGCTGCCGTTGACTTGCGAGACCGGCACCTGCTCGAGGTCGGCGGCACTGCGCAGCAGCCCGATGCCGCGGATCAGGTACTGCTGGCGGCCATGCTCGACATAGCCGCCGCCCGCGTTGCTGTTCGACTTGCCCAGCGCCTGCGCGAGCTGCTCGAGCGAGATCTTGTAGTCGCGCATCTTCAGCAGGTCGGGCTGGACCTCGTAGGTCTTGATCAGGCCGCCGAAGCTGACGACGTCGGCCACGCCGGGCACCGTCTTCAGCTGACGCTCCATCACCCAGTTCTGCAGCGTGCGCAACTCGGTGGCCGGCAGGTGATCGGCGCGGATCCGGTAGCGATAGATCTCGCTGATCGCCGAGGTCAGCGCGGCGAGTTCCGGTTGCACGCCTTCGGGGAGGTCGGCGTTGCGCAGCCGCTCGGTGACCTGCTGTCGGGCGAAGTAGTCGTTGGCCTTGTCGTTGAACGTGACGACCATGAACGACAGGCCGAACTGCGTGTGCGAGAACAGGCGCACCGCGTTCGGAATGCCGGACAACGCCACCTCCAGCGGCATCGTGACCTGTCGTTCGACCTCCTCGGCGGCACGACCCGGAAACAGCGTGATCACGGTGACCTGCGTGTCGGTGACGTCCGGAAACGCCTCGACGGGCAGGTTGCGAAAGGCGACCAGGCCGCCCCCGATGAACAACACCACCGCGAGCAGCACGACCAGCGGCTGGTGCAGCGAGACGCTGACGATCCGACGGATCATCGGGTCACCGCGTCGGCGCTCTTGCGCGGGGTGGTGGCCTTCTGGTTGAGCATCTGCTGCAGCAGCAGCGCGCCATCGACGACGACGCGTTCACCCTCGAACAGCCCGCTGGTGACGCGCATCGTGCCGAGCGTGGCCTCCTGCGCCTTCAAGGTGCGCCGCACGAACTTGCCGCTGGCCTCCTCGACGAAGGCGTGGTGGTTGTCACCCAGCAGGTAGACCGCCGTGGTGGGCACCTTCAGCGCGGTCGATGGGGGAATCTCGACGTCCCCGGTCACGTACATCTCGGCCTTCAGCTTGCGTTCCTTGTTGTCGACGACCGCCCGGGCCCGGACGGTGCGCGACTGGGCATCGATGAAGTCCGCCACGTAGTCGACCTTCGCCGAAAAGAGTTCGCCCGGCAACGCGGGCACCGAGACCCGGACTTCTTCGCCGAGCTGGACCTCGCGGGTGAGCGCCTCGGGGACATCGAGCTGCACCCAGAGCCGTGCCGGATTGGAGATCACGAACAACGGCTGCTCGGTGGAGGATTCGGGGCGCACCTCCTGGCCGAGGTTGGCGTTGCGCTGGACGACCACCCCGTCGATCGGGGAGACGAGCCGGAACTGCTGATCGATCGTGCCGGCCCCGCCGTACAGGCGTTCCTTCGCCTGGGTGCGGGCCCGCTCGGCCATCGCCCGCTGCTGGTCGTTCTCGGCGGCCTGCAGTTCCTTCAGTGGCACGACACCGGCACCGTGCAGTTCGCGCGCACGCGCCAGGTTGCGCTCGGCGAAGTTCAGGTCGCTCTCGGCGCGGCGCGCCTCGGCCTGCGCCTGACCGAACTCCGGCGACGAGAGCACGGCCAGCGGTTGGCCTCGGCGCACCGGCGCTCCCGGCTCGACGAGCAAGGCGGTGACCCGTCCGGCCACCGGCGAGTTGACGCGGGAGGTGGCGCGCTCGTCCCAGGCCGTGCGGCCATTGATGCGCACCCGGCTTTCCCGTTCCGGCACGACGGTGACCGTGCGCAGGCTGGCCAGCTGGGGGCTGTCCTTCGGGAAGGTGATCGCATTGCCCTCGACGCTGGCACCCGGCAGCGAGGGCTTCGGGGGCTCGGGCGGCTTCTGGCACGCGAGGAGCGTCAGCAGCAGCGCCAGGGTCGTCAGGGCCCGGGCCAACACGGTGGTCATCTTGGGGGTTCCTCGGCGCGAAGCGACTCGCGCCAGCTGATCAGGGCCTTGGAGTGTTCCGATCGGGCCGTCAGGCTCTCGACCCGAACGGCGACCCACTGGCGACGCGCATCGAAGAGATCGGTCAAGGTGGCCGCGCCGCGCGAGAAGGCGAATTCGATCGCCTCGACCGCGCGGCGAGCCTCGGGCAGCGACTGCGTCTCGAGGCGCCGGGCCCGGTCGAGTGCCGATTGGGTGAGCTCGCGCGCGCGCGCGACGTCGATCCGGGCCTGCGCGCGAACACGGTCGCGCTCCTCGCGCAGCGCGTCGATCTCGGTCTGCGCGCGCACGATGTCGCCGCTGTAGTCGTTGTTGATGAACAGTGGCACCGAAGCGCTCACGCCATACACGCGGCCACCGAGCGAGGGCGAGCGCTCGGTCTGGATGCCGACCGTGACATCGCGGGTGCGCTGGGCCAGTGCCAGTCGTCGGCCGTGTTCCAGCGCTTCGAGCCGGGCACCCAGCGCCGCCAGGTCGGCTCGACGGGCCAAGCGCGCGTCGAGGTCGGCCTCGTCGGCGGGCTCCGGTTCCAGTGGCAGGAATTCGTCGGTGGCCTGAAGGCGGGCCGCGTCGTCGTCCAGGCCGAGCACCGCCGCGAGTACGAGGCGTGACTGCTGCAGGTTCGACTCGGCGCTGCGCACCTCGTTGCGGGCTCGCCCCTCCTCGACCGCCAGCCGGGCGACGTCGACGGCCGCGAGATCGCCGGCGGACAGGCGCCGGCGCGCCGCGACGAGCAGCCGCTCATGGGTGTCCAGCGTCTCGCGGGCCAGCACCACCGCCCGCTGCGCACCGATCAGGTCGAAGTAGGCGCCAGCCGCCAGGAGCCGCTGCTGGCGGGTGACCTCGAGAATGTCGAGCCGCGCGGCGGCCGCCTGCGCCCTGGCCAGGGCGACCCGCGCCTCACGCTTGCCACCGCGTTCGAAGGTCTGCTCCAGGCGGACGATCCAGTCGGCGTTGCCAGGCCGATAGTGACGTGGGATGGCGTTCGATACCGACGCGGCCAAGGTGGGGTTCGGGCCCACGTCGGCTCGGCGGACGTCGGCGGCGGCAACCTCGGCCAGGCCGCGCGCGACTTTCACCGACCGGTTCGTGGTGGGCAAGCGCTCGAGGCATTCACGCAGGCTGAGCTCCAGAGGCGCCTCGGCCGCGCGGATCACGCCGGCCGGAACCGTGAGAAGAATCGCCAGCGTGGCCGCGGCGACTCGGAGAAACGTCATTCCACTCCTGCGTAGAGACGTCCGCCCGGGGAGGTCGATCGACGGACGTTCAGGGCGGACTGGGTGAAGCTAGCCCGTCAGTCTAGCCGCTCGGGGCTGTCACGAGTCTGACGGACGGTGCGGATCCGGCCGGCCGGGGGGCTTGCGCCGCCTGGGATCGGATCAGGCAAGTCCGTCGAAGGGCAGGCAGTCGACCCAGTCGCCGGGCGCCACCGAGCCTTGGTCGTGGTGCAGCACGATGATCGCGTTGGCCTCGGACATCGACCGGAGCACGCCGGAGCCTTGGCTGCCGGTGGTTCGCACCGTCGACTGCCCGGCCGGCTCGGTGACCAGGCGGGCGCGCTGGTACTCGGTGCGGCCGGGTCGCTTGCGAAGGGCTTCTTCGGCCCGCGCGCGGACGTAGACCGGCGCGGCGGGCGTCGCCCCCATCCGGCGCAGCAAGGCGTCGCGCGCAAAGAAGTAGTAGGTGATCATCACCGCGACGGGATTGCCGGGCAGTCCGAAATACATCGCCTCGCCGATCCGGCCGTAGGCCAGGGGCCGCCCGGGGCGCATCGCGATCGTCCAGAAGGCGACCTCGCCGAGCCGGTTCATCACCTCGCGGGTGAAGTCGGCCTCGCCGACGGACACGCCGCCCGACGAGATGATCGCGTCCGCGCAGCCGGCCGCCTCGCGCATCGCGTTCTCCAGCGCCTGCGGATCGTCGCGGACCACGCCCATGTCGATCAGGTCGACCCCGAGCCGCGTCAGCAGGCCGTGCAGGGTGTACCGGTTGCTGTCGTACACCTCGCCGGCGGCCAGGGGTTCGCCGATCGATCGCAGTTCGTCGCCGGTGGAGAAGAAGGCCACTCGCAGGCGTCGTCGCACTGGCACCTCGGCCATCCCCAGCGAGGCGAGCAGACCGAGATCGGCGGGCGTGAGGATCCGTCCCGCGTTCAGCGCCGGGCGTCCGGCACTCAAGTCCTCTCCGCGGCGGCGGCGGTTCTGCCCCGGCGCCTGCCCCGGGGGGACAGTGATCCGATCGGCCTCGCGCGTGACCACCTCCTGGATCACCACGGTGTCGCTTCCGTCGGGCATCACCGCACCGGTCATCACCCGCACCGCCTGTCCGCGGTCGATCGGCCCCACGAAGGGTTTGCCGGCGAACGCGGTGCCCACGACCTGCAAGGCGCTCGATCCGGCGTCGTTCAGATCGGCATGCCGCACGGCATAGCCATCCATCGCCGCGTTGTCGTGCGCCGGGACGTCGATCGGCGACAGGAGGTCCTCGGCGAGCACACGGCCGAGGGAGGCACGCACCGCGAGGCGCTCGACGGCCGTGACGGGCTGGATCGTCCGCGCGATCACCGCGCAGGCGTCGGCGACCGGGACGGCCGCCGGATCGAACCCGGCCTGGCAACCGATCGATTCGGCAAGACTCATGATCGCTCGGGGTGAGGGGGGCGTCATTCCAGCGCTCTCAGTTCGTCCAGGGTGTTGATGTTGCGAAACGCCGCCTCGTCCTCGAACGCCGCGACGGCCGGGCGCCAGGTGTGGTACCAGCGATCGATCTTGCCCTGTCCGCTTGCGAGAAAGCGGGTCAGGTCCTCGAGCAGGTCGCGCCGTGCCATCAGGAACACCGGCTGCTCGCGGCCGGCCGCTCGGGCCACCGCGCCGGCGGCACCGTCGCGCGCCACCGCCTGCCCGAGGCGCTCGACGAGATCCGCGGGAAACAGCGGCGAGTCGCAGGGGACGGTGACGACCCAATCGGTTTGCGCGTGGCGCATCGCGCTGGCCAGTCCGGCCAGGGGGCCCGCGAAGCCGGGGAGTTCATCCGGAACGACCGGCGCACCGAAGCCCCGATAGGTGTCCAAATGGCGGTTCGCGTTCACCAGCAGGGAGCCGACCTGCGGGCGCAGGCGTCGGATCGCGTGGGCGGCCAGGGGTTCGCCACGAAAGCGCATCAGCCCCTTGTCGACGCCCGCGCCATCGGGATCCATGCGCCGGCCGAGGCCGCCAGCCAGCACCACGCCGGTGATGCGGTCGCGATCGATCACGCGGGCACGTCCCCGGTGACGGGCGCATCGAAGCGCTGTGCCCCGGTGAACACCAGGTAGTGACGGCCCTGGCAACGGCCGATCATCGTGAGCCCCAGGCGCCGAGCGATGTCGTAGCCCATGCGGGTCAGCCCGGAACGCGAGACCAGGAAAGGCACACCGATCTGGGCGCACTTGATCACCATCTCGGAGGTGAGCCGTCCGGTGGTGTAGAACAGCTTGTCCTCGCCGCCGATCCCGTTCAGCCACATCCATCCGGCGATCGTGTCGACCGCGTTGTGGCGGCCGACGTCCTCCACGAACCGCAAGATGCGCCCGGGGTGGTCCGGGCTGTTCTCGCACAACGCGCATCCGTGCACCGCGCCGGCCACCTTGTAGACGGACTCGTGCCGGCGCACGTTGTCCAACATCGCGTACAGCGTCGCGGCACTCAGGCGTGCGGCGACGGGCACCGTCGGGGCCTGCAGGCTGTCGATCAGGTCGCCGTACATCGTGCCCTGGCCACAACCGGTGGTGACGGTACGCCGGCCCAGGCGGGCGGCGCGGTCGTCGGTGCCGGGTTCGTCGGCCGCCCACAGCGGCACGCCCCGTTCCGCGAGCGAGCGCGAGGTGATCGCCGCGGCGCCGGTGGACCAATCGACCTGCACCGCGCTGACCTCGTCGGGCGATCGCAGCAGTTGTTGGTTGCGCAGATACCCCAGCGCGAGTTCCTCGGGGGCGCTGGCGAGCGTCATCAGCGTGACGATCTCGCGCTTGTCGAGAAAGAGGGTGAGCGGGTGTTCCTGGGCGATGGCCACCGTGCGGGTGTTGCCGTGTTCGTCGAGCGCGCTGACCTCGTCGGTGGGCGCCCGGGCGCCGCGGGTGAGACGCAGCGGCGACATCATCCGCCGATGTACGACATCTCGATCCGACGCAGCCCGGCGGTCTCGGTCGACCGGATCTCCGAGTAGCGATCGTCGCGTTCTGACCAGATCCGGCCGATCGCCGCCGCGAGCTCGGCGTCGGAGCGGCCGCCGCGAAGCAACGCGCGCAGGTCGTGTCCCTGGCTGGCGAACAGGCAGGTGTAGAGCCGGCCTTCGGTGGAGAGCCGGGCGCGCGAGCAGTCGCCGCAGAAGGGCTGGGAGACCGAGGAGATCACGCCGATCTCGCCCGCGCCGTCGACGTAGGTCCAGCGCTCGGCGACCTCGCCGGTGTAGTTCGGCTCCAGGGGGCGAAGCGGGAAATGCGCCTTCAGCCGCTCGATGACCTCGGCGCTGGGCACGACCTCATCCAGCCGCCAGCCGTTGGAGGCGCCGACATCCATGTACTCGATGAAGCGCAGGATGTGTCCCGACCCTCTGAAGTGCTGCGCCATCGGCACGATCTGATCGTCATTCACGCCGCGCTTGACCACCATGTTCACCTTGACCGGGGCGAGCCCGGCGGCAGCGGCGGCCTCGATGCCGGCCAGGACATCGGCGACCGGGAAGTCCACGTCGTTCATCCGCCGGAAGATGGTGTCGTCCAAGGCGTCGAGACTGACGGTCAGCCGGGTGAGCCCCGCGTCACGCAGCGCGCGGGCCTTGCGTGGCAGCAGCGACCCGTTGGTGGTGAGCGTGAGGTCCAGGGGCCGTCCCTGGGTGGTGCGCTGACGGGCCAGCAGCGAGACGAGGCCCTCGATGTTTCGGCGCAGCAGTGGCTCGCCGCCGGTGAGGCGCACCTTCTCGATGCCGTGGGCCACGAACAGGCGCACGACCCGGTCGATTTCCTCGAAGGACAGCAGCGAGGACTGCGGCAGGAAGGCGTAGTTCTTGTCGAACACCGCCTTGGGCATGCAGTAAGTGCAACGGAAGTTGCAGCGGTCGGTGACCGAGATCCGCAGATCGTGCAGCCGCCGACCGCGACGATCGGCCAGCAGGCCGTCGGGGGGCGGGGCGTCTCGGGGAATCGACGGAACCCGCGGCTGATAGCGGGCGTCGGCGATGGGAATGAAGCGCTCGGTCATGACCGAAAGACGAAGGCGGGCGCTCAGTGTAGCAAGACGGCGCGCGCGTCCCCGGTTTCCGGGGATCCGCCAAGGGGAGTGCCGGTGGCGGCCCCGAAGGGTCGCCACCGGGCGCGGTCAGGCGCCGTCCTGATTCGGTCGGGTCTCGACCTGTTGCAGGGGTTCACTCACCGCAGCGGGGCGCGGGCGACGCACGCGCGCCGGCCGGGGCGCAGCCACCGGAACCGCCTCATCGGGCACGACCGCCGGTCGCTGCGCGGTTTCGACCCATTGCAGGCCGGCTTCCTGGACGATCGATTCCAGTGCACGCGCGTCCGGGGCGGGTGTCGGGGCGGCCGAGGCCGCCGTGGAGGTGACCACCGGCGCGATCGTGGGTGTCGGGGAAGGCGCCGGAACAGGCGCCTGGGCGACGGGTGCCGGCGCTGGCGCTTCGACGGGGGCCGGCGCCGGCGCGATCGCGGCGACAGGGGCTTCGACCGGTGCGGGTGGCGGTGCCTCGGCCGCGACGGGCGAGGCCTCCACCGCGGCGGGTGCGGCGGCCGGCGCATCGATCGACCCGGACGCGGGCGCCAACGAGGGCTCACCGACCACCGGCAGGCTCAGCGGGGCGACCGAGGCCTCGGACGCCGCCACCGGGGCGTCGCCGCCCTCGGCCGTCGGTGACGTGGCATCGGTGTCCTCGCCACTGTCCGCGCCGGCCTCCGGACCGCCGGCACCGCGACCGCGGCGGCCGCGGCGGCGGCGGGGACGGCGGCGTTCATCGCTCGATTCTTCCGCGTCGGCGGCCGAGGTCGGCTGGCCTTCGGGCGTGCCGTCCGTGTCGCTGGCGGCGAGCGCGTTCGGGGGGAGCCCCGGATTGGCGTCGCTCGGCGCCGCCACCGGCGACGCGCCGGAGGCCTCTGCCGCGGGCAACTCCGACCCACTGGTCAGCTCGGTCGCGGCCACGGCGGCGGCCAACGGCGCGGCCTGGGCCGGGCCTTCGGCCGTCGGTGCGCTCGCGTCACGGGGCGGGCGCGGGCGACGTCCCTCGCCACGCGGTCCACGGCCGCGCTGGCCCGGCTCGCGCGGCGCATTCGCCGCGTCGGCGCCCGGCGTCGCGCCGTTCAGCGTGCCATCGGTGGCCTCGGCGGAGGCTTCGACGATCGCGCCGCGCGGGGCGCGCTGGCCGTCGCGGCGGCCTTCGCGAGGGCCGCGCTCTTCGCGCGGACCCCGATCCTCTCGGGGACCCCGGTCTTCGCGGGGGGCTCGCTCTTCACGGGGCGGCCGGTCTTCACGGGGCGGGCGGTCTTCGCGCGCCCCGCGTTCCTCCCGAGGACCTCGCTCGTCCCGAGAACCCCGGGAACGGTCGTCCCGGTGACGGCCTTCGCCGCCACGTCCACCGCGGCCACGGCCCTCGCGTCCACGGTCTTCCCGGGGCCGTCGTGGCGATTCCGTGCCGGCCGGGGCGGCGGGCTCGGTGGCGACCGGTCCGGCGGCCGGCGTTTCGGCGGCCGAGGGGCCCAAGGCCTCGTTGGCCGGCTTGCGGCGGAACAGCCGCATGAACCGGCCGAACAGACCCTGGTCTTCCGGCGGGGCGACCCGCATCTCGGTCGGGGCCGGGGCCGGCACGACCGGCGCGGGCGCCACGGCGGCGGGGGCGGGCGGTTCACTCGGCGGGGCGACCGGCGCGGGCTGGTCGGGCGTGATGCCCTTGACGACGGCCTCGCGCTTGGCTTTGCTGCCTTCGAACTTGGACTCGAGGTAGCGGTTGTCCTCGGCGGGGCCATCGGCCAGCGCGTAGCTGGCGCGATAGGTGTTCAGCCGCTCGTCGTCGTGGCGCAGGCGCTCGAGCGAGTAGTGCGGCGTCTCCATGTGCTTGTTGGGGATCAGCACCACCTCGACCTTCAGCCGCGCCTCCATCTTGGCGATCTCGGCGCGCTTCTCGTTGAGCAGGTAGGTGGCGACGTCCACCGGCACCTGCGTGTGCACGGTGGCGGTGTTCTCCTTCATCGCCTCTTCCTGGATCACGCGCAGCACGTGCAGCGCCGACGATTCGGTGTCGCGGATCACGCCGGTGCCGTTGCAGCGTGGGCAGGTGATGTGGGTGCCCTCGTTGAGCGCCGGGCGCAGCCGCTGGCGCGAGAGCTCCATCAGGCCGAAGCGGGAGATCTTGCCCATCTGGACACGGGCACGGTCGTAGTGCAGGGCATCCTTGAGCCGCTGCTCGACCTCGCGCTGGTTGCGCGCGTTCTCCATGTCGATGAAGTCGATGACGATCAACCCGCCGAGGTCGCGCAGGCGCATCTGGCGGGCGGCCTCGTCGGCGGCCTCCAGGTTCGTGCGCAGCGCCGTCTCCTCGATGTCGCCACCCTTGGTCGCGCGCGCGGAGTTGACGTCGATCGCCACCAGCGCCTCGGTGTGGTCGATCACGATCGCGCCGCCCGAGGGCAACGGGACGACGCGGGAGTACGCGGTCTCGATCTGGTGTTCGATCTGGAAACGCGAGAACAGCGGGATGTCGTCGCGGTAGCGCTTCACCTTGTTGACGTTGTCGGGCATCACGTGGGCCATGAACTGCTGGGCCTGCTCGTGAATGTCCTCGGTGTCGATCAGCAGTTCGCCGATGTCCGGGGTGAAGTAGTCGCGGATCGCGCGGATCACCAGGCTGGACTCCTGGTAGATCAGGAACGCGCCCGGCGCCGATCCCGCGGCCTGTTCCACCGCGCGCCACAACTGCAGCAGGTAGTTCAGGTCCCACTGGAGTTCTTCGGCATTGCGCCCGATGCCGGCCGTCCGGGCGATCATGCTCATGCCCGCCGGCACCTCCAGCTTCTCCATCGTCTCGCGCAGTTCCTGGCGGTCTTCGCCTTCGACCCGGCGCGACACGCCGCCGCCGCGCGGATTGTTGGGCATCAGCACCAGGTAGCGGCCGGCCAGCGAGATGAAGGTGGTCAGCGCGGCCCCCTTGTTGCCGCGCTCCTCCTTGTCGACCTGGACGATGAGTTCCTGGCCTTCGCTGATCGCGTCCTGGATGCGGGCCCGGCCGACGTCGGTGCCGTTCTTGAAGTAGGCCTTCGAGATTTCCTTGAACGGCAGGAAGCCGTGGCGTTCCTCGCCGTAGTTGACGAAGCACGCCTCGAGACTGGGCTCGACGCGGGTGATGACACCCTTGTAGATGTTGCTCTTGCGGGATTCGTGCCCCGCCGATTCGATGTCGATGTCGATGAGCTTCTGGCCATCGACGATCGCGACCCTCAACTCTTCCGAGTGAGTCGCATTGAAAAGCATCCGCTTCATGAAGGATCCGCTCCTGTGCGCCGGCGGCGCAGCCCGGCTAGGGCCGGCGGAACTCGCCCCGACAACGCGGGGCCGACGGATGCGAGCGGCGCGCGCTCAGGAAGCGGCGCGCCAGGGTCGTGAGACCGGAAGGATGCTGGCCAGGCCGTACCGATCGACGCCGTGTCCGACACGCTCGCGTGCCCGCCGGGGTTCCAATGGGAACGCCGCTCGGGGTCGCGTCGGAGAAGGGGTGGAGCAGTTCATGCCTGGTTCGGCCCTGCCGGCGCGTGGTCGCCGGCAGCAGTCCTCGGGTGTGGCTCGGAATCCGTCGGTGTTCCGCGCTCCCGCTGGGCGGGAGCCGCGAAAAATGTTCTTGTCTTGTCGTTCCTCGGCGGAAAGGCCGGGCCGATACAATCGAGCTTTTCAGGCTCTTACGGCATACGACCTCGAAAGTATAACAACATGAAGGCCTTACCGACAAAAGCTGAGGCTCCGCCTGCAGGTCGCGAGCCTCCGCTCGACGGGGCGAGGGCCACCGGGGTGCGGCTGCTCGAGGTGGGCGAGGACGACGGCGACGGCCAACGGCTGGACAACTTCCTGCTGCGCCACTACCGCGAAGTGCCCAAGAGCCACCTGTACCGCCTCATCCGCAGTGGGCAGGTCCGCGTCAACGGTGGACGTTGCCAGCCGGACGATCGCCTGGCGGTGGGCGACCGGGTCCGGATTCCGCCGATCCGGCGCGATGAACCGGCCGACACGACCGATTCCCGGACGGCGCCGGCAGCACCGGTGCATCTGGAGATCCTCTTCGAGGACGACGGCCTGCTGGCGGTGGACAAGCCCGCGGGCCTGGCGGTGCACGGGGGCAGCGGGGTGGCTCACGGGGTCATCGAGCGGCTTCGCAGCGCCCGCCCGGACTGCCGCTTCCTCGAACTCGTGCATCGGCTCGACCGCGAGACCTCCGGGGTGCTGCTGATCGCCAAGAAGCGGCGTTTCCTGGTCGACCTGCACGCGCAATGGCGCGAGCGCAGCACCGCCAAGCGCTACCTCGCGATCGTTCGTGGCCGCTGGCCCTTGCGCAGCAAGACGCTCGCCCAGCCCCTGCAGCGCTACCTGACGGCCGAGGGCGAGCGGCGGGTCAGCGTGCAGGCCGACGGCCAGGAGGCGATCACCCGCGTGCAGGGCTTGCGACACGCGAGCTGGCCGGGACTGGGGGATTTCACGCTGGTGCGGGCCACGATCGAGACCGGGCGCACGCACCAGATCCGTGTGCACCTGGCGCATGCCGGCTTCCCGATCGCCGGCGATGACAAGTACGGAGATTTCACCCTGAACCGCAGCCTGACCCGGCAGGGGCACCGGCGGATGTTCCTCCATGCCGCCGAACTCGAGATCCATCACCCGATCGATCGTCGTCGCCTGACGCTGGTGTCCCCGCGGCCGACGGCGTTCGACGCGCTGGTGCCGCCCGGACCCGAGAAAGAGACGCATGAGCAGCCCTGAACATCCAGTGCCGGACATCGACCTGGTGGTCTTCGACTGGGACGGCACGCTGGTCGATTCCACCGCGGGCATCGTCGCGTCGCTGCAGGGCGCGGCCGCCGACCTCGGCTTGCCCGTGCCCAGTCGCGATCGCGCCCGACATGTGATCGGCTTGGGGCTGTCGGACGCGATCCGCCACGCGGTGCCCGAGATCGCCCCGGCGCAGATCCCGCGCTTCGTCGAGCGCTACCGCGCGCATTTCCTGGCCCTGCCGGACACCGGCAGCCCGTTCGAGGGTATCCCCGAACTGCTCGAGACACTGGATCGGGCGGGTGTCCCGATGGCCGTCGCGACCGGCAAGTCGCGGGCCGGGCTGGACCGGTCGCTGGCCCAGCTGGGGTGGGCCAGCCTGTTCGTCGATACCCGTTGTGCCGATCAGGGCATTCCGAAGCCCGATCCCTGGATGCTGCGTGACCTCTGCGAGACCCTGCAGGTGGATCCGCGTCGCGCGGTGATGATCGGCGACACCACCCACGACCTGCAGATGGCCGCGGCGCTGGGCACGCCGTCTATCGCGGTCACCTACGGCGCGCATCCGCCCGAGGCGCTGGCGGCGATGACACCGGCGGCGATCGTCGAGCAGCCGCGCGCGCTGGCGCACTGGCTCTGGCCCCGCCTGTCGATGGCGCGTCGCGGTCTGGCGGCAGGGCTTCATTGGCGCGCCGTCTGCGAGACCTCCGCGGTCATCGACGGTGGTCCGGGCGTGCGCTTCGAGTGGTCGCCCTGGAAGGCGAGCGGGTCGAGGGCGCGCGATGACCGGCCCGCGTTCGTGGTGCGTCACGACGGCGTGGCGCACGCGTACCTGAACCAGTGCGCCCACGTCCCGGTCGAGCTCGACTGGCCGGTGGGGCAGTTCTTCGACGACTCCGGCCTATACTTGGTGTGCGCCACCCATGGGGCGATGTACCGGCCCGACGATGGCGTGTGCGTGGCCGGGCCTTGCCGAGGACGTGGTCTGATTCCGCTGCACACCCTCGAGCGCTTCGGCATGGTGTGGGTGGCCTTCGAAAGCAACACCTGATGACCAGCACCCCTGACGATCCCTCCGATCCCTCTGCGTCGACCGCCCCGGCCGGGGCCCGCGTGCCGCCTGGCGCGGCGCCCGGCTGGGAGCGCAGCGTGCTCGAGAAGCTGGCCCTGGCGGGCATCGACGAGAAGCGTCGTGCCCGGCGATGGGGCATCTTCTTTCGCATCCTGTTCTTCGCCTACCTGACCGCCTTCCTGGGCGCCATGCTCGGCTGGTGGGGGCAGGGCGACCACAAGAGCAGCAAGTCGCCGCGGCACACCGCGGTCGTCGACGTCAAAGGCGTGATCGAGGCCGAGGGCGACGCGTCCGCGGGCGCGCTGCTCGAGTCCTTGAAGGCGGCGTTCGCCGACAGCAAGACCGCGGGCGTGGTGATCCGCATCAACAGCCCGGGCGGCAGCCCGGTGCAGGCGGGCATCGTCCACGACGAGATCAAGCGCCTGAGGGCCAAGCACCCGGAGATCCCGGTGTACGCGGTGGTCGAGGAGGTCTGCGCCTCCGGCGGCTACTACATCGCCGCCGCGGCCGACAAGATCTTCGTCGACAAGGCCAGCATCGTCGGCTCCATCGGCGTGCTGATGGACGGCTACGGTTTCGTGGGCGCGATGGACAAGCTCGGTGTCGAACGCCGCCTGCTCACCGCGGGCCGCAACAAGGGTTTCCTCGACAGCTTCTCGCCGATGTCCGACGAACACCGCCGTTTGGCGCAGGCGATGCTCGACGAGATCCATCAGCAGTTCATCGCGGTGGTCAAGAGCGGGCGCGGCAATCGCCTGAAGGACGATCCCGATCTGTTCTCCGGCCTGTTCTGGTCGGGGGCGCGCAGCGTCGAACTCGGGCTCGCCGATGCCCTGGGCACCGTCGACGGCGTGGCTCGCGACGTGGTGAAGGCCGAGGAGATCGTCGATTTCTCGCCGCACGAGAACCTGGCCGAGCGACTGGCCAAGCGGATCGGCGCCTCCGCCGGTCAGACGCTGGCGCGGGCGCTCAACGTCGGCGGCGCGGTGCCGGCGCTGCGCTGAACCCCGGGGCGCCCGCGTCGGCGCCGATCAGGAACACCGTGGGTTCGCGAGGCGGTGGCTGCGGATCGCGGCGCCACTGGGCGATGCTGCGCACCCGGATGCGCTCGCCCGGCAGGGTGAGTTCAGCGGCCACGCCAAGCCGGGTCGGTTCGGCCAGGCAGGCCAGCATCGTCTCGAACAGCGCGGCGTTGCGGTACGGGGTTTCGATCACCAGCTGGGTCTGCTGCTCCGACTGGGCGCGCCGTTCGAGCGCGAGCAGGGCGGCGCGGCGCTGCGGCTCGGGGACCGGCAGATAGCCGACGAACGCGAACGACTGTCCGGACAGCCCGCTGGCCATCAACGCGAGCAGCAGCGAACTCGGGCCCACCAGCGGGTGGACGGCGATGCCCTGCTGATGCGCCAATGCCACCAAGGCGGCGCCCGGATCCGCGACCGCGGGACAACCGGCGTCCGACATCAATCCGAGATCGTGCCCCTCGCGCAGCGGCGCGAGCAGCGCCGGCAGGTCCGAGGGCGGCGTGTGCTGGTTGAGCTCGCGAAGCTCGAGTTCCTGCAGGGGATGTGCCGTGCCGACGCGTTTGAGCACCGCGCGCGCCGACTTCGCGTTCTCGACGACGAAGTGCCTGAGGCGGCGCATGGTCTCGATCGTGTCGGGGGGCAGGACCCGGATCGGGTCGGCGTCCGGCCCCAGCGGGACCGGCAGCAGCCACAGCCCGGGTGCGCCCGGCAGCGGCCCGGCACCGGCGTGCGCGTCAGTCACGGACCGCGCCCAGCGGGTCCAGGCCGGCCTCGGCCAAGCGATGCGCGAGCGTGATCAGCGGCAGACCCACGATCGCCGTCGGATCGGTGCTCTCGAAACCCGCCATCAACGCGATGCCCAGGCCCTCGGCCTTGGCCGATCCGGCGCAGTCGAAGGCGGGCTCCAGCGCGAGGTAGCGCTCGATCGCCTCGTCGGACAACTCGCGAAAGCGCACCACCGTGTCCACCACGTCGACCGATTCGAAGCTCCCGGCCAGGCAGACCACGGCCAGGCCGGTGTGAAATCGGAGCGCCCGGCCGCTGGCCGCACGCAACTGCTGTCGGGCGGCGGCCAGGTGGCCGGGTTTGCCCAGCGTGGCCAGGCCATCGAGGGTGGCCGTCTGGTCCGATCCGATCACCACCGCGTCCGGATGGCGCGTCGCGACCGCACGGGCCTTGGCCAGCGACAGCCGGCGCGCGACCTCGAGCGGGGTCTCCCCGGGCATCACCGACTCGTCGGTCTCGGGCGATTGCGTCTCGAAGGCCAGTTGGAGCCGCTGGAGCAGTTCGCGCCGATAGCGCGAGGTGGACGCGAGGATCAGCCTTGGGGCGCCGGTGGCGCGATCGGTGGGGGTCATGGCGCTTGGAACGTGGGAAGGGCGGACAAGGCCGGACAGCGGACAGGGGGAGAGACGGCCGGGCTGCGGCGGGCCGCTATCATAGCGACCCGCCGCACTCCCTGGGGTGCGGCCCATCCCCCACGAGGAGCCCCGGCGATGGCCCGACCCACCACGGCGCGCCCCTGGATCGACACCGACGAATTCACCCGAGGCGCCCAACGAATCGAGGGCGTCGCGCCCCTGGCCGACTTGTCGCGAATGGCCGACCTGCTGGCCGATACCGACGGCGCCCTGGTCTGGCGGCTGGCCGGCGAGCGCACCCGCCGCGCCGACGGGGGCAGCGACGCTCACCTCGCGCTGGGCCTGCAGGCGAGCGTCCGGATGCGCTGCGTGCGCTGCCTCGAGCCGATCGAGATCCGGCTGGCCGAGGAGCGTCACTACCGGCTGGTGGTCTCGGAGGGGGTGGCCGAACGTGAGGATCCGCAGTCGGAGGATGTCGACCTCCTGGTGGCGTCATCGCGGTTCGACGTGCTCGAACTCGTCGAGGACGAGGCGATCATGGCCTTGCCCCTGGCGCCCCGCCACGCCGACTGCCAGCCGCCGGCCGGTGCCGGGGCGGGCAGGGGCGGCCGGGCCGATTCGGACGACGCGGCGGCGACCGAAGAAGGGGAAAAGCCCCATCCGTTCGCCGCCTTGGCCCAGTGGCGCAAGGCGGGGGGCCGGGGCGATCGAGACGATTGAACAAACTCGGGCAATTCCTTGATATAATTGCGGATTAACTTTTCATCGGAGCGTCCGAGATGGCCGTTCAGCAGAACAAGAAGTCCCCGTCCAAGCGGGGGATGCACCGCGCCCACGATTTCCTGGCGGCACCGGCCACGGCGGTCGAGCCCACCACCGGCGAGATCCACCTGCGCCATCACATCAGCCCCACCGGTTTCTACCGGGGCAAGAAGGTCGTCAAGACCAAGGCCGACGAATAACCCGGCGATCGCGTTCCCGCCCGGGTCGACCTTCCTCGGCGCGCCTGACGCAATCCGCGTGTCGGCCACGGACTGAATGACCCTTCGCATCGCCATCGACTGCATGGGTGGCGACCATGGCCTGCCGGTCACGGTCCCTGCGGCGCTCGCGTTCCTCGACCACACACCGGATGTCGGGCTGATCCTCGTCGGTGACGAGTCTTCCATCCGGGCCGAACTCGCCCGGCGCTCGCGCCAGGCCGATCCGCGGCTCGAGGTGCGTCACGCGCCCGAGGTCGTGGCGATGGACGAACCGCCCGCCAGCGCCCTGCGGGGCAAGCGGCAGTCGTCGATGCGCCTGGCCGTGGAAGCGGTCAAGTCCGGCGATGCGCAGGCGTGCGTGAGCGCCGGGAACACCGGCGCCCTGATGGCGATCTCCCGTTTCGTGCTCAAGATGCTCGAGGGGATCGATCGCCCGGCGATCGCCGCGCCCCTGCCCAACCAGCGCGGCGGGGTCACCACGATGCTCGACCTCGGCGCGAACGTCGATTGCGAGCCGGCGCACTACCTGCAGTTCGCGATCATGGGCGTGGCCCTGGCCTCGGCGATCGAGGGCAAGGCCAACGCGTCGGTGGGGCTTTTGAACATCGGCGAAGAGGTGATCAAGGGCAACGAGACGGTCAAGCAGGCGGCCGAGCTCCTGCGCGCCAGTGGCCTCGACTTCCGCGGCAACGTGGAAGGCAACGACATCTACGAAGGCACCACCGACGTGGTGGTGTGCGACGGCTTCGTCGGCAATGTGGCGCTCAAGACCTCCGAGGGCCTGGCGCGCATGATCGGCGGATTCATCCGGGAAGAGTACAGCCGGGGCTGGTTCACCCGCCTGGCGGGGCTGGTGTCGCTGCCCGTGCTCAACCGGCTCAAGCAACGGCTCGACCACCGGCGCTACAACGGCGCCAGCCTGGTCGGACTGCGGGGCATCGTCATCAAGAGCCACGGCTCGGCCGACAGCCTCGCGTTCGAGCAGGCGCTTCGGCGCGCGCACGATGCCGCGCGCAATGGCCTGCTCGAGAAGATCGCGCAGGCGCTGCCGAGGCTCTCGGGCGAGTCCTTGAAGGTGGAGTCATGACCCGTTTCTCACGCATCGTCGGCACCGGCTCGGCCCTGCCCGAGCGGCTCGTCACCAACGCGGACCTGGTCCGCGAGCTGGGCGAGCGCGGCATCGAGACCTCCGAAGACTGGATCGTCGAACGCACCGGCATCCGCCAGCGCTACCTGGCCGACCCGGAGGTCGGCAGCAGCGTGCTCGGCGAACGCGCGGCGCGGGCCGCGCTGCAGGCCGCCGGCGTGGCCGCTGCCGACATCGACCTGATCATCGTCGCCACCTCCACGCCCGACTACGTCTTCCCGAGCACGGCCTGCCTGGTTCAGAAGGCGCTCGGCTCGGTGGGCGGGGCGGCGTTCGACGTCCAGGCGGTCTGCAGTGGTTTCGTCTACGGCATGGCCACGGCCGACGCGATGATCCGCACCGGCATGGCGCGTCGCGCGCTCGTGATCGGTGCGGAGGTGTTCTCCCGCATCCTCGACTGGTCCGACCGCGGCACCTGCGTGCTGTTCGGCGATGGGGCGGGGGCCGTGGTGCTCGCCGCCGACGAGACACCGGGCGTCCTGGCGTCCCGCCTGCACGCCGACGGCCGCCACGAGGCCATCCTGCGCACGGCCGGCAACGTGCACTCCGGGGCGATCACCGGACACCCTTTCCTCACGATGGATGGACAGGCGGTGTTCAAGCTGGCGGTGTCGGTGCTCGATGCCGTCGCCCGAGAGACGGTGGAAGCGGCGGGCAAGACCCTGGCCGATGTCGACTGGCTGATTCCCCACCAGGCCAACGTCCGGATCATGCAGGCCACCGGCCGCAAGCTGGGCATCGGCCCGGGGCGGGTGGTGGTCACGGTCGATCGGCACGCCAACACCTCGGCCGCCTCGGTGCCGCTGGCGCTCGACACCGCGGTGCGCGATGGGCGGATCCGTTCGGGGCACCATGTGCTCCTCGAGGGCGTGGGTGGCGGGTTCACCTGGGGCGCGGTCTTCGCCCGGATGTGAACCGGGCGTGCCGCGCCGTCGCGAACCGGGTCTGATCCTCCTCGGCGTTGCCCCAGCGAAACCACCTCATGTCCGTTCGAACCAGGCACGTCACGGCGCCCAGACGAGCAGTCCGGGCGATGTCGGGCGTGCCGACGCCTTCACTCGAAACCTCCCTTTGAGACATCCCTCATGACGATCGCATTCGTTTTCCCCGGGCAAGGCTCGCAGGCGGTGGGCATGCTCGATGCCTACGCGGACGATCCGCGGGTCACGCAGATCCTCGCCCAGGCCGACGCGGCCCTGGGTGAGCCTCTGAGCCGCCTGATCGCGCAGGGCCCGGCCGAAAGCCTGGCGCTGACGGTGAACACCCAACCGGCGATGCTGGTGGCGGGGATGGCCAACTGCGAAGCCTGGCGGGCGGCGGGTGGGCCGGCACCGGTCGCGGTGGCGGGTCACAGTCTGGGCGAGTACACCGCGCTGGTGGCCGCCGGCGCGCTTGACCTGCCCGAGGCGGTCAAACTGGTGCGGGTGCGGGCCCAGGCGATGCAGGAGGCGGTACCCGTGGGCACCGGCGGCATGGCGGTCATCATGGGCCTGGACGACGACGCCGTGCGGGCGGCCTGCGCCGCGTCGACCCAGCCCGGCTCGGTCGTCGAGGCGGTGAATTTCAATGCGCCCGCCCAGGTCGTGATCGCGGGCCACCAGGCGGCGGTCGAGCGGGCCTGCCAGGCGGCCAAGCAGGCAGGCGCCAAGCGCGCGCTCCCCTTGCCGGTCTCGGCACCCTTCCATTCCTCGCTGCTGGCCCCGGCCGGCGAGCGGCTGCGTGAGGCGCTCGCCCGTTCCGGCCTGCGAGCGCCGACGATTCCCCTGGTGAACAACGTCGACGTGGCCATCGAGAGCGAGCCCGCGCGCATCGTCGATGCCCTGATCCGGCAGGCGTCCTCTCCGGTGCGCTGGGTCGAGGTGGTGCAGCGTCTGGCCGCCCTGGGGGTGGATCAGGTGGTCGAGTTCGGTCCGGGCAAGGTCCTCAGCGGCCTGATCCCGCGGATCGACAAGTCGATCAAGGCCTGGCCGGTCTACGACCCCGCCACCCTTCAGGCCGCACTGGCCGGCGTGCAGGGAGCGGCCTCGTGAGCGGCGCGGCACTCTCCGGACAGGTCGCCCTGGTCACCGGTGCCTCGCGGGGCATCGGGCGGGCGATCGCCCTCGAACTCGCGCGCCAGGGCGCGCTCGTGGTGGGCACGGCCACCAGCGCGAACGGAGCGGCCGCGATCGGCGAAGCCTTCCAGTCGGCGGGAACCACCGGCCGAGGCGTGGCGCTCGACGTCACCGACGCGCCCGCCTGCGAAGCCCTGATCGACAGCCTCCAGAAGGCGGGCGAGGCGCCGGGCATCCTGGTGAACAACGCCGGCATCACCCGCGACAACCTGGCGATGCGGATGAAGGACGAGGAGTGGGCCTCGGTCATCGACACCAACCTGTCGTCGGTGTTCCGGCTGTGCCGGCTGGTGATGCGCCCGATGATGAAGGCGCGCCATGGCCGCATCATCAACATCACCTCGGTGGTGGGCTCCAGCGGCAACCCGGGGCAGGCGAACTACGCCGCGGCCAAGGCGGGCGTGGCGGGCATGACCCGGGCGCTCGCACGCGAACTCGGCAGCCGGGGCATCACGGTGAACTGTGTCGCGCCAGGCTTCATCGACACCGACATGACCCGCGCCCTCTCGCCGGAACAGACCGCCGCGCTCACCCAGGGCATCCCGCTGGGACGTTTCGGCCAGCCCGACGACGTGGCGGCGGCCGTCGCCTTCCTCGCCGGCCCGGGAGCCGGCTACATCAGCGGCGTCACGCTCCATGTGAATGGTGGCCTCTATATGTCGTGAACCGGGATCAACACCCTTGAAGTTCGACGATCGTGCCGTCGGGATGCGGCTTCGCCCATCGGATCCGATGGCCTCTCCCGAGGGCCTAGGCCAGGCGCCCGATCGACGAGTCTTCGCGGGGCGGGCACGGTGTCAGGGTGAAACGAACTGATAGAATCCGCGCCGTCCCACGCAACAAGCACAGGTCGTCCCCCGTCGCGGCTGAATCACCCGAGGCGGCGCAGCACCGGCCCCCGACCCCTCGGACGGGGCGGGCAGAAGATGAAAGAACGGGAAGCGGCACCGTCGCATCCCCTACCTAGGAGCAGGAAAAGTGGAAAACATCGAACAGCGTGTCAAGAAGATCGTGGCGGAACAACTCGGCGTGAACGAGGCCGACATCAAGATCGAGTCCTCCTTCGTCGATGACCTCGGTGCCGATTCCCTGGACACCGTCGAACTGGTGATGGCGCTCGAGGACGAGTTCGAGACCGAGATTCCCGACGAGGAAGCCGAGAAGATCACCACCGTCCAGCAGGCGGTCGACTACATCAAGTCGCACGCCAAGGGCTGAGTTCCGGCCGCGGCAAGGAGAACGCTGTGAGTCGTCGTCGCGTCGTCATCACGGGTCTGGGCATCGTCAGCCCGGTGGGCAACGACCTGTCGAGCGCCTGGTCCAACCTGGTCGCCGGCAAGTCGGGCATCGACCGCATCACGCGCTTCGATGCTTCCGCGTTCGCCGCGCAGATCGCCGGCGAGGTCCGGGGGTTCGATGTCACCGAGTACCTCCCCGCCAAGGAGGCCCGTCACTTCGACACCTTCATCCACTACGGCATCGCCGCGGGGGTGCAGGCCTTGAAGGATTCCGGCCTCACGGTCGACGCAGCCAATGCCGAGCGGATCGGCTGCGTGGTCAGCTCCGGCATCGGCGGTCTGCCGATGATCGAGGAGAACCACGACGACTACGTCAAGCGCGGTCCGCGCCGCATCTCGCCGTTCTTCGTGCCAGGCTCGATCATCAACATGGTGTCCGGCCAGTTGTCGATCATGCTTGGGCTGAAGGGGCCGTCCTTCGCGGTGGTCTCGGCCTGCACCACGGGCACGCACTCCATCGGCGAGGCCGGTCGGCTGATCGAATACGGTGACGCCGACATGATGCTGGCGGGCGGGGCCGAGTCCACCGTGTCGCCGCTCGGCGTGGGCGGGTTCGCGTCGATGCGCGCGCTGTCCACCCGGAACGACGACCCCGCCACCGCGAGCCGTCCCTTCGACAAGGACCGCGACGGCTTCGTGCTCGGCGAAGGGGCTGGCGTCGTGATGCTCGAGGAGTACGAGCACGCACGGCGTCGCGGCGCACGGATCTACGCCGAACTCGCCGGGTTCGGCATGAGCTCCGATGCCTTCCACATGAGCGCACCGGCCGAGGATGGCGAGGGGCCCGCGCGCGGCATGCTGAACGCCTTGCGCAATGCCGGGGTCAATCCCGACCAGGTTCAGTACCTGAACGGGCACGCCACGTCCACCCCGCTGGGCGACATCGCCGAAACCCGCTCGATCCGGCGTGCCTTCGGCGACGCGGCCAACCGGCTGGTGGTCAACTCCACCAAATCCATGACCGGCCATCTGCTGGGTGCGGCCGGGGGTGTCGAGGCGGTGTTCACCGCGCTCGCGGTGCACCACCAGGTCTCGCCGCCCACGATCAACATCTTCAACCAGGACCCGGCCTGCGATCTCGACTACTGCGCGAACACCGCCCGGTCGATGAAGATCGATGTCGCGATGTCGAACTCCTTCGGCTTCGGCGGCACGAACGGCACGCTGGTGATGCGTCGGGTCTGAGTTCGCTGCGTGCACCGGCCACGCCGGCGCTCGTGATGAGTCTGGGCTTCGAACTGTCGCTGTCCACCCCGCGCGTGCGCCGGGGATGGGCCGCGGGGCTCGCCGTGTTCGGGCTCGTGTCCCTCGGTGTCTGGCTGTTGTCGCCGTGGCCCGCGCGCTGGGATGACCCCAATCCGCGCACGGCGCTCTGGGCACTGCCGTGCCTGGGCCTGGTTGCCGCCGCGCTGGCCCGACTGCGCGGGCGCCGGCCCCCGGCCGCGCCGCAACCCCCCGATCCCAGCCTGCGGGTGGACGCACGCGGCCACGCCTGGCTGCGGGGCAGCGACGGTGTCGAGGAACCGCTCGAGCTCCTGCGCGTGTATCAATCCTCCGGGGTGCTCGCGCTCACGGTGCGTGCGCACGGGCGAACGCTCACCCTGCTGTCAGACCGACGCGTGGCCGACGACGCAGTGTGGGCCCGCGTGGCCGCGTGGCTGTGGTGGCTGCAGCGCGGCGGAACGCCCGAACCGGTCCTCGGGCAATCCCTGACGACGGGCACTTGATTTCCGGCGTTTGACCCCCATCTTGCTGCACGTTTTGCCTCCGAAGGTGCTACCGATCATGACAAAGAAGCTGTTGGTGACGTTGTGCGTGATGCTCGGCGTGTCGGGCCTGCTGGGGACGAACACCGCGGTCGCACAGGCCCGGGATCTCCCTGATTTCGCCGATCTGGTCGAGAAGACCGGCCCGGCCGTGGTGAACATCCGAACCACCGAGCGCACCCGCGCCGGCGGCTCGCAGGGCTCAGGGCCGGGCTTCCAGATGCCCGAGGGCATCGATGAGAACGACCCGTTCTACGAGTTCTTCCGCCGATTCTTTCCGCCGCGTCAGGCGCCGGCGCCCGGGCAGGGCGGTCCGCGGGGTCGCGGCGGTGACGAGGTGCCACGCGGTGTGGGCTCCGGATTCGTCGTCTCGGCCGATGGCTTCATCCTGACCAACCACCACGTGGTGGAGGGCGCCGACGAGATCTACGTCACCCTCACCGACAAGCGCGAGTTCAAGGGTCGGGTGGTCGGATCCGACCGTCGCACCGACGTCGCCCTGGTGAAGATCGAGGCCAGCGGCCTGCCCAAGCTCACGATCGGCGATTCCAACAAGGTTCGGGTCGGTGAATGGGTGCTGGCCATCGGCTCGCCCTTCGGGCTGGACAACACCGTCACCGCGGGCATCGTCTCGGCCAAGGGGCGCGAGACGGGCGACTACCTGCCGTTCATCCAGACCGACGTGGCGGTGAACCCGGGCAACTCGGGGGGACCGCTGCTGAACCTGCGCGGCGAAGTCATCGGCATCAACTCGCAGATCTACAGCCGCACCGGTGGTTTCATGGGCATCTCGTTCGCGATCCCGATCGACGAGGCGATGCGGGTGGCCGACCAGCTCAAGGCGTCGGGCCGCGTGGTTCGCGGCCGGATCGGCGTGGGCATCGCCGAGGTCACCAAGGAGATCGCCGAGCCCCTGGGCCTGCCGCGCGCGGTCGGCGCCCTGGTTCGCAACGTCGAAGCCGGCGGGCCGGCGGCCCGTGCGGGCGTGGAAGAGGGCGACATCATCCTGCGCTTCGACGGCAAGCCGATCGAGCGTTCGACCGATCTGCCGCGTCTGGTCGGCGCGACAAAGCCCGGCGCCAAGGTGTCGATGCAGGTGTGGCGCAAGGGCGCCAACCGCGACCTGCAGGTCACCGTCGTCGAGAGCGAACCCGACCGCACCGCCCGGGCGTCGCGCGGCACCACGCCGGGCCAGGGCGGCGGTGCGGCCGTGCCGGCCAATGCCCTGGGCATCGGGGTCAGCGACATTCCCGAGGAAAAACGGGCCCAGTTGCGGGTGAAGAATGGCGTCCAGGTCGAGACGGTCGATGGTGTCGGCGCGCGCTCGGGTCTGCGTCCGGGCGACCTGATCCTGTCGCTCAACAACCAGGACATCACCAGCGCGCGCCAGTTCAACGACCTGGTGGCCAAGCTCGACAAGAACAAGACCCATGTCGTCCTGGTCCGTCGGGGCGAAAGCGCCAGTTTCGTGCCGCTCAGACCCGCTCCGGCGACCGCCCCCGCGCGCTGAACTCGGGCGCGGGGCGTCCGCACGGGCCCCGTTTCCACGCCGCTCGGAGAACGCCGCGCCCGACGCGCGGCCGTGCGAGGGGAGGGGCGCCCGGCGGATCGCGCGACGCCGGCGACCGCCGGGCCGGATCACACGCCCGGCGCTGATAGAATGTCAGGTCGGCGCGCCTACCGGCGCGCCTTTGATTTTTCTGGCGCCATGCGGCACATCCGTAATTTCTCGATCATCGCGCACATCGACCACGGCAAGTCCACGCTGGCCGACCGACTCATCCAGCGCTGCGGCGGCCTGTCCGACCGCGAGATGGAGGCGCAGGTCCTCGACTCGATGGACCTCGAACGCGAGCGCGGCATCACGATCAAGGCGCAGACCGCGGCGCTCACCTACCGGGCGCGCGACGGGCAGGTCTACCAGCTGAACCTGATCGACACCCCGGGGCACGTCGACTTCTCCTACGAGGTCAGCCGCTCGTTGTCGGCCTGCGAGGGGGCGTTGCTGGTGGTCGACGCCACCCAGGGCGTCGAGGCGCAGACGGTGGCCAACTGCTACACCGCGATCGAGCTCGGCGTCGAGGTGGTGCCGGTGCTGAACAAGATGGATCTGCCGTCGGCCGACCCGGACACCGCCGCCGCGGAGATCGAGGACGTGATCGGCATCGACGCCACCGACGCGGTCCGGGCCAGCGCCAAGACCGGCATGGGCATCGACGAGATCCTCGAGGCGGTCATCGCCCGCATCCCGCCGCCCAAGGGCGACCCGGCCGCGCCGCTGCAGGCGCTGATCATCGACTCCTGGTTCGACAACTACGTCGGCGTGGTGATGCTGGTGCGTGTGGTCAATGGCAGCCTGCGCCCCAAGGACAAGATCAAGCTGATGGCCACCGGCGCCACCGTGCTGTGCGAGCAGGTCGGGGTGTTCACGCCGAAGTCGGCCCAGCGCGAACAGCTCTCGGCGGGCGAGGTGGGCTTCGTGATCTCCGGGATCAAGGAGCTGAAGGCGGCCAAGGTCGGCGACACGCTGACGCTGGTCAATCCCTCGGCCAGCGCGCCCTTGCCCGGCTTCAAGGAGATCAAGCCCTCGGTGTTCGCGGGCCTGTACCCGGTGGAGGCCAACCAGTACGAGGCGATGCGCGAGGCGCTCGAGAAGCTGCAGCTGAACGACGCCTCGCTGCAGTTCGAGCCGGAGGTGTCGCAGGCGCTGGGCTTCGGGTTCCGCTGCGGCTTCCTCGGGCTGCTGCACATGGACATCGTGCAGGAGCGGCTCGAGCGCGAGTTCGACATGGACCTGATCACCACGGCCCCGACCGTGGTGTACGAGATCCTGATGCGCGATGGCACGCTGCTGCGGGTCGAGAACCCGTCGAAGATGCCGGACCCGTCGAAGGTCGAGGAGATCCGCGAGCCGATCGTCTCGGTCACGATCTTCGTCCCGCAGGAGTACGTCGGCAACGTGATCACGCTGTGCACGAACAAGCGCGGCGTGCAGACGAATCTCGCCTACCACGGCCGTCAGGTGCACCTCACCTACGAATTGCCGATGAACGAGATCGTGCTCGACTTCTTCGACAAGCTGAAGTCCACGTCGCGCGGCTACGCGTCGATGGACTACGAGTTCAAGGAGTACCGCGCCGCCGACGTCGTCAAGATGGACATCCTGGTCAACGGCGACAAGGTCGACGCGCTCAGCCTGATCGTGCACCGCAGCGTCTCGCAAAGCCGCGGCCGCGATGTGGTGGCCAAGATGCGCGAGCTGATTCCGCGCCAGATGTACGACGTCGCGATCCAGGCGGCGATCGGCAGCAACATCATCGCCCGCGAGAACGTCAAGGCGATGCGCAAGAACGTGCTGGCCAAATGCTACGGCGGCGACATCACGCGAAAGAAGAAGCTGCTCGAGAAGCAGAAGGCCGGCAAGAAGCGCATGAAGCAGGTCGGAACGGTCGAGATTCCCCAGGAGGCCTTCCTGGCGGTGCTCCAAGTCGATGACCGCTGACCCGTCCGAACCCCCGTCGACCCCCACGCCTTCGGAGTCCGTGTGAACGACACGAGCACCTCGCTGAACTTCGCGCTGATCCTCTTCGTCCTGCTGGTGATCAGCTTCGTCGCCTGGCTGGCCGAGCGCCTGGTGTTCCTGCCGGCGCGACGCCGCAAGGCCAAGGCGCTGGTCGAGGCCTTCGACGCGCAGCAGGGCGCCCTCGACGTCCCGCATCGGCATCCCGATCCCGAGGCGGCGCGTGGCGCGATCTCGCGCGACGCGATCCGCCAGCCCCTGTGGCTCGAATACACCGCGGGGCTCTTCCCGGTGATCGCGGTGGTCTTCTTCCTGCGCTCGTTCGTGGTCGAGCCCTTCAAGATCCCGTCGGGGTCGATGATCCCGACGCTGCTGGTGGGCGACCTGATCCTGGTGAACAAGTTCAGCTACGGCATCCGGCTGCCGGTGATCAACACCCGGATCGTCGAGACCGGCTCGCCGCAGCGCGGCGACGTGATGGTCTTCCGTTACCCCCGGGACCCCTCGATGGACTACATCAAGCGGGTGGTCGCCCTGCCGGGGGACAAAATCTCGTACGAAAACAAGCGCTTGCGCATCAACGGCACGGAAGTGCCGCTGGTTCCGGCCGGCGAGTTCTACGATTCAGACCGGTTGAGCTACTCCCGCCAATATTCAGAAAAACTCGGAGATATCGAGCATAAGATATTGACAGAATTGGAGAAACCGTCTTTTATCACTGCCGTGGACGCCTTCCCTTTCCGCGAAAAGTGCGACTACACCAGCGCGGGCGTGAGCTGCACCGTGCCGGCGGGCCACTACTTCGTCATGGGTGACAATCGCGAGAACAGTCTGGACAGCCGGTTCTGGGGATTCGTGCCGGAGGCCAACCTGGTCGGCAAGGCGTTCTTCATCTGGATGAATTTCGGCGACTTCAAGCGAATCGGAAGGTTTCAATGATGGCTCCCATCGCCTCGCGCCCCGTGCCGACGTCGCTGCGTCGGCAGCGGGGGCTCAGTCTGTTCGGCCTGCTCTTCTTTGGCGTGATCGCCTTGGGCATCGTCGTGATCGTGATGCGCGTGGCGCCCAGTGCGATGGAGTACCTCGCGGCCAAGCGCGCGCTCGACAAGATCGCGGCTTCCAACGAGACCTCGCCGATGGAGATCCAGAAGGCGTTCGACCGGATCGCCGCCGTCGAGGACATCGCCTCGATCGCCGGCAAGGACCTCAAGATCGTCAAGAACGGCAATGCCGCGACGATCAGCTTCGCGTACGAGAAGAAGATCCCCCTGTTCGCCAACGCCAGCCTGTTGCTCGAGTACGAATCGAGCGTCCAGACCAAGTGAGACTCGCCGGATGAACGTCGACGCCCTGCAGAGTCGGCTGGGGTATCGCTTCAGCGATCCCGGCCTGCTGTTGCAGGCGCTCACCCATCGCAGCTACGGTCAGCCGAACAACGAGCGGCTCGAGTTCCTCGGCGACAGCATCCTGAATTGCGTGATCGCCTCGCTGCTGTACGAGGCATTCCAGGACATCGACGAGGGCGACCTCTCCCGCGTGCGCGCGAACCTGGTCAAGCAGCAGTCGCTGTTCGAGATCGGCGCGCGCCTCGAGCTGAGCGCCGCGTTGCGCCTGGGCGATGGCGAGGCGCGCAGCGGCGGCTTTCGTCGGCCCTCGATCGTGGCCGACTGCGTCGAGGCCCTGGTGGGCGCCATCTATCTCGACGGTGGTTTCGAGAACGCCCGCCGCGTGATCGCCGAGCTCTACGCGCCGGTGCTCGCCACCGTGGATCCGCGCACCCTCGGCAAGGACGCCAAGACCCTGCTGCAGGAGTACCTGCAGGGCCGGCGCATCCCGCTGCCGGTGTACTCGGTGGTCGCCACGCATGGTGCCGCGCACAGCCAGACCTTCGATGTCGAATGCTCGATCCCGAAGCTGGGCATCCAGGTCCTGGGGGGCGGGGGCAGCCGGCGGGCGGCCGAGCAGGCCGCCGCCAAGCTCGCCCTGGAGCGGGCGCAGGCGATGGCGCCCACGCCCGCGCGGCGCGGCCGCGGCAAGTCGGCCACGGCGCCCACCGTGACCGCGGTCGATCCCCCGGCTCCCGTGGTCGAGACGCGCAAGGCCGCCGGCGCGCCGCTGGAACCGGGCGCCATCGGCCCGCGCCTGGCAGGTTCGCACCCGATCGGATGACCGCCGCGACGCCGGAGCCCCATCGCTGCGGGTACGTGGCGATCGTCGGGCGCCCGAACGTGGGCAAGTCGACGCTGCTCAACCGCCTGGTCGGGCAGAAGCTGTCGATCACCTCGCGCAAGGCGCAGACCACGCGGCACCGCATCCTGGGTGTGCTGACGCGTCCGGACGCGCAACTGCTCTTCATCGACAGCCCCGGTTATCAGACCCGTTCGATGAACGCGCTGAACCGGGTGCTGAACCGCACCAGCCAGCAGGTGGCCGCCGACGCCGACGTGGTCGTGATGGTCTGTGACGCGGCGGGCTGGACGCCCGCCGATCGCGAGATGGCGCGCCTGCTGCCCGAGGGCCACCCGCGGGTGCTGGCGATCAACAAGGTCGACGCGGTGAGCGACAAGTCGCGCCTGCTCGGGCTGGTCGAACAGGCGCGTCAGGACCAGACCTTCGACGAGTTCGTGCCGCTCAGCGCGCAGACCGGGCGACAGGTCGACGTGCTGGCCGACGTCTGCGCCCGGCTCGTGCCCGAAGGGCCCGATCTGCTCGATGCCGAGGCGCTGACCGATCGCAGCGAGCGTTTCCTGGCCGCCGAGCTGATCCGCGAGAAGCTGTTCAGGCTGCTCGGCGACGAGCTCCCGTACGAGAGCACCGTCGTGATCGACCGCTTCGAGGAATTGCCGCGGCTGCGCCGGGTGTTCGCGACGATCGTGGTCGCGCGGGAGGCTCACAAGCCGATCGTGCTCGGTGGCGGTGGCGAACGGATCAAGCGCATCGCGAGCGAATCGCGGGTCGACCTCGAGCGCCTGTTCGGCACGAAGGTCTACCTCGAGCTCTTCGTCAAGGTGCGGGGCGGCTGGGCCGACAACGAGACGAGCCTGCGCTCCTACGGCTACGAGTAGGTCCATGGGATCGGTGTCGACCCGTGTGACGGACCAGGCCGCCTTCCTGCTGCACAGCGTGCCGTATCGCGAGACCAGCCTCGTGGTCGACCTCTTCACCCGTGAGCACGGGCGGATCGGCGCGGTCGCCAAGGGGGCGCGGCGCCCGCATTCGGCCCTGCGCGGGGTGCTGATGCAGTTCCAGCCCCTGAGCGCGGGCTGGACCGGGCGCAACGAGCTGCGCACGCTCACGTCGGCCCAGTGGCTGGGGGGGCTGCCCAGCCCGCAAGGCGACGCGCTGCTGTGCGCGTTCTACCTGAACGAGCTGCTGATCCGGCTGCTGCCCCGCGAGGATCCGCACCCCGCGCTGTACGACGGCTACGAGCGGGCCTTGCACGAGCTGTCCACCCCGGGAATCGTGCTGGACGACAGCCTGCGCCGGTTCGAGTGGCTGATGTTGCGCGAGACGGGTTACGCGCCCGACCTGCAGGCCGACACCGACGACGCGCCGGTCCAGGCGCAGCGCTGGTACCGGTGGCACCCGTCGCTGGGGTTCGTCGCCGCGGACGCGGCTGCCTCGCCAGCCAGCCCCACGCTGGTCAGCGGCGACACGCTGCTCGGGTTGTCGCAGGGCCGCTTCGATTCGCCACGGGCCCGGACACAGGCAAAATACCTGACCCGCGCGATCCTCTCGCATCACCTCGAGGGGGCGCCGCTGAACACCCGCCAAATCCTGCTGGATCTGCACAAGCTATGATCGAACTCGGTGTGAACATCGACCACGTGGCCACGATTCGCCAGGCGCGGCGCACCTACGAGCCCGACCCCGTCTGGGCGGCGGTCGAGGCGCATCTGGGCGGCGCCGACGGGATCACCTTCCATCTGCGCGAGGACCGCCGCCACATCCAGGACGAGGACGTCCGCCGGCTCAGCGAGCTCACGCAGGTCAAGCTGAACTTCGAGATGGCCGCCACCGACGAGATGCTCGCGATCGCGCTGCGTCATCGGCCGCAGATGGCGATGCTGGTTCCCGAGGGCCGGCACGAGATCACCACCGAGGGGGGCCTGGACATCACCGGGCAGGAATCGCGGATCCGCGACATCATCGGCGCGCTCGAGGCGCAGGGCATCGTCACCAGCGTGTTCATCGATGCCGATCCCGAGCAGGTCGAGGCCGCCGCCCGGGTCGGCGCGAAGGTCTGCGAGATCCACACCGGCCCCTACGCGCACGCGTTCCACGCGCGGGGACGTGATGCCGAGAGCCCCGCGGTCGTCGCCGAGCTCACGCGCATTGCGCAGGCTGGCGAGCGGGTGCGCGCGCTGGGCATGCGCTTCAATGCCGGACACGCGCTGAACTACTACAACGTGCAGCCGGTGGCGGCACTGCCCGGCATCCGTGAACTGCACATCGGCCATTCGATCGTGTCGCGCTCGGTGTTCGTCGGGCTGCGCGAAGCGGTTCGGGAGATGAAGCGGCTGATGCGCGACGCGGCCACGCCCCGATGAGCCGGGCACCCAGCCCCGATTCGGTCGTCGCCGCGACCCATGCCCGGCAGCGGGGGACGCGATGATCTACGGCATCGGCACCGACATCGTCCTGATCGCCCGGATCCGCGACCTGCTCGAGCGCTACGGCGAGCGCTTCGCCCGCCGGGTCCTCGGACCCGACGAGCTCGCGGAGTACCGCCGGCGCCATGGCCGCGGCCAGCACGGTCCTGGCTACGCGGCGCGCTACCTCGCCAAGCGCTTCGCGGCCAAGGAGGCCTTCTCGAAGGCGCTCGGGCTGGGGCTGCGCGGACCGATGACGTTGTTGTCGCTGCAGATCCTGAACGATCGGCGTGGTCAACCGGTCGCCCACGCGCGCAATGCGCTCGAACCCTACCTGCGCGAGCGCGGGCTGGTGGCCCACGTCTCCTTGAGCGACGAGGTCGACAGCGCGCTGGCCTTCGTCGTGATCGAGCGGCGACCGTCCGCCGAGCGCGACACCCCGATCTCCCACTGATTCGAAGGAAATCCCATGCCCCAGGCTCCCGGCCCGGTGATCATCGATGTCGCGGGAACCGCGCTGCAGCCGGATGACCGTCAACGGCTGGCGCACCCGCTGGTGGGCGGGGTGATCCTGTTCGCCCGGAACTTCGAATCGGCGGCCCAGGTGAAGGCGCTGGTCGCCGAGATCCGGGCGGTGCGCGCCGGGCCCTTGCTGGTCTGTGTCGACCACGAAGGCGGGCGCGTGCAACGGTTCAAGGACGGGTTCACCCGGATTCCACCGATGCGCGAGCTTGGCCAGCAGTGGGACGTGGATCCCTTGGCCGCCTGCCGCCAGGCCACCGAGTGGGGCGCCACGATCGGGCGTGAGCTGCGCGCGGTGGGGGTCGACCTGAGCTTCACGCCGGTGCTCGACCTCGACCATGGGCCGTCGGGTGTGATCGGCGATCGCGCCTTCCACCGCGACCCGCGCGTCGTGACCCTGTTGGCCAAGAGCCTGATGCACGGGCTGCTGCTGGGTGGCATGGCCAACTGCGGCAAGCACTTCCCCGGTCATGGCTACGCGCATGCCGATTCCCACCATGAACTGCCGATCGACGAGCGGCCGCTGCGCACGATCCTCGCCGACGACGCGGCGCCCTACGGCTGGCTCGGGCAGAGCCTGCTCGCGGTGATGCCCGCGCATGTCGTGTACCCCGCGGTCGATTCGCAGCCGGCCGGCTTCTCGCGGCGGTGGATCCAGGGCATCCTGAGAAAGCGCCTGGGCTTCGACGGCTTGGTCTTCTCCGACGACCTGACGATGGAGGCGGCGGCGAGCGTCGGCGGCATCGCGCGCCGGGCGCAGGCGGCGTTCGACGCGGGGTGCGACATGGTGCTGGTCTGCAACCAGCCGGCCACCGCCGACGAACTGCTCGCCGCGCTGCGTTGGCGCCGCACCCGCGCGTTCACCACGCGTCTGGCGCGGGTGCTGCGTCCCGCCGACCCCGCCTGAGGGCGGCGGACCGCGTCCTCGACCCCATGACCCCCGTGCCCGACGTCGACGACCCTGGCGGCCCGTCCGAGGACGGGCAGGGCGCGGCCGCGGCGGGCGTGCCCGCCGAGCCGGCACCCTTCGATCCCCGGCCGATCCTCGCGGCCTTGCCCAACCTGCCCGGGGTCTACCGGATGCACGACGCGAGCGGCGCGCTGCTGTACGTGGGCAAGGCCCGGGACCTGAAGAAGCGGGTCTCCTCGTACTTCCAGAAGACCCTGGCCAGTCCGCGCGTGGCGCACATGGTCGGGCAGGTCGCCAGCCTGCAGACCACCGTCACCCGCTCCGAGGCCGAGGCGCTGCTGCTCGAGAGCAACCTGATCAAGGCGCAACAGCCGCGCTACAACATCCTGTTTCGCGACGACAAGTCCTACCCCTACCTGAAGATCAGCGGCCACGCGTACCCTCGGATCGCGTACTACCGGGGCGCGGTCGATCGCCGCCACCAGTTCTTCGGTCCGTACCCGAGTGCCTGGGCGGTCAAGGAGAGCATCCAGGTCTTGCAGAAGGCCTTCCGGCTGCGCACCTGCGAGGATTCGGTCTTCAACAACCGCTCGCGCCCATGCCTGCTGCACCAGATCGGACGCTGCAGCGGCCCGTGCGTCGGCGTGATCAGCGAGAGCGACTACGCGAAGGATGTCGCTGATGCCACCCGCTTCCTGCGGGGCGGCCACCGCGACGTGCTGCAGGCGCTCGAGACGCAGATGCACGCGGCGGCCTCGGAACTGCGCTTCGAGGAGGCGGCCGCGTTGCGCGACCGGATGGCGGCGCTGTCGCGCGTGCTGCATCAGCAGGCCATGGACACCGGCTCGGACATCGACGTCGACATCGTCGTGGTGTTGATGCAGGGCGGCAAGGTCTGCGTGAACCTGGCGATGGTCCGCGGCGGCCGCCATCTGGGGGACAAGGCGCATTTTCCGGTGCACGCGGGTTCGGAGGAGTCCGCCGCCGAGGTCCTGGAGGCCTTCGTCTCCCAGCACTACGCCGAGGCCTTCGTGCCCCCGGTGATCGTCTGCGGGGACGAACTGCCCGACACGTCGCTGCTCGAGGGCCTCGAGCAGCAGTGCGGCCACCCGGTGCAGTGGGTGTCGCGCCCGCAGGGGCAGCGACGGCAGTGGCTCGAGCTGGCCCGCCAGAACGGCCAGCTGGCATTGGCCCGGGTATTGGCGGAACAGGGGTCGCAGCGCGCGCGGGTCCGCGATCTCGCGGCGGTGCTGGGCCTGGGCGATGAGGAACCGGAGGGCCTGCGCATCGAGTGCTTCGACATCAGCCACACGATGGGCGAGGCCACGCAGGCGTCCTGCGTGGTGTTCCAGGGCCAGGACATGCAGCGCGACCAGTATCGACGCTTCAACATCACCGACATCGTGCCCGGTGACGACTACGCGGCAATGCGCCAGGCGCTCACGCGGCGCTACGGCAAGCGCGCCCCGGGGGGCGAGTCGACGGACGCGGCGATGCCCGATGTCGTGCTGATCGACGGCGGCAAGGGGCAGGTCGAGGTGGCCCGTCAGGTCTTCGAGGAGCTCGGCCTGGACGTCGCCACACTGGTGGGCGTCGCCAAAGGGGAGGGCCGCAAGGTGGGTCTGGAGACGCTGGTGTTCGCGGATGGTCGTGCACCGGTCGCGCTCGGTCTGGAGTCCGCCGCGTTGATGCTGATCGCCCAGATCCGCGACGAGGCGCACCGCTTCGCGATCACCGGCATGCGGGCACGACGGGCCAAGGCACGCAACACGTCCCGGCTCGAGGAGATCGAGGGCGTCGGGCCACGCAAGCGCCAGCGCCTGCTGGCCCGGTTCGGCGGTCTGCGTGGCATCATGGCGGCCAGTGTCGAAGACCTCGCGCAGGTCGAGGGAGTCTCCAGGACACTGGCCGAAGAGATCTACCGGCGATTGCACTGAAGCCCTGCCGATGCCCATGAACCTGCCCAATCTGCTGACCTGGCTGCGGATGCTCGCGATTCCGCTGCTGGTCGCGGTCTTCTACCTGCCGATCGCGCCGGGCACGCGCAACCTGCTGGCCACGGTGCTGTTCGTCGCGGCGGCGGTCACCGACTGGGTCGACGGCTGGCTGGCGCGCCGGCTGGGACAGACCTCCGCGTTCGGGGCCTTCCTCGATCCGGTCGCCGACAAGCTGCTGGTCTGCGCGGCGCTGGTGATGCTGGTGGAGTTGAACCGGGTCGACGCCCTGATCGCGGTGATCATCATTGGCCGCGAGATCACGATTTCGGCGCTGCGCGAGTGGATGGCGCAGATCGGGGCCCGCGCCAGCGTCGCGGTTCACTCGATCGGCAAGTTCAAGACGATCGCGCAACTGGTCGCGATACCGATGCTGCTGTTCGACGCCCCCTTGTTCGGCCTGCTCGATTGCCGCCTGGTCGGGCGTTGGCTGATCATCGTCGCCGCGATCCTGACGGTCTGGTCGATGTTCTACTACCTGAAGCGCGCGTGGCCGTACCTGCGCGATGCCGCCTGAGGTGCTTGGCCGGGCCCCATTTGACACCCCTGCAGGATCCGATATAATCTTTCTTCTGTTGACCGCGCGGGAATAGCTCAGTTGGTAGAGCGCAACCTTGCCAAGGTTGAGGTCGCGAGTTCGAGACTCGTTTCCCGCTCCAAGTTATGATCTACAGACTTCTACTGACGTCTGTAAGTCGTTGAAAAGAGGGGCTTCGGCCCCTTTTTTCATTCCAGCGAGCGCCACGGAAATCCACCCACAGCTACCGTTTTTGAGTGACCAATTGAGGCACAAGAATACGGTGGGGACGGCTACCGGATAGTTGCTGGGGCTGAGCGGGAACCATGACGAGCATTAGGCCTAAGTCATAACTTAGGAGCCTCGAAATGGCACTCTCTGATCTGACAGTCCGGCAGGCAAGAACCACCGGCAAGCGCTACACCCTCTCCGATAACGATTGCCTGGGCCTGATGGTCTCTGCCGCAGGCGGCAAGTCGTGGATCTTCCGCTACTACTGGCTGGGCAAGCAAAAGCGCATGTCCCTGGGCGGCTATCCAGCACTCAGTCTGCGCGAGGCCCGCGCCGAGCGGGACAAGGCCCAAGCCCTGCTCGCCAGGGGGATCGATCCCCAAATCGAACGCGACCAGCGCCGGCACGCGGCCAGGCTGGCGGGCGAATACACCTTCAAGAACGTCTTCGATGCCTGGGTCGAGCATCGCCGCAAGGAACTCAAGGAAGGCCGCCAAAGCACGCTGTCGCAGATCCTGCGCATTTTCAACAAGGACGTGCTGCCTACTCTGGGGAAGATGTCGATCTACGACATTCGTCGCCCCCAACTCGTGGGCGTCGTGGCGGCAATCGAGAAGCGCAAGGCGTTCACCACCGCCGAGAAAGTCCGCACCTGGTTCAACCAGATGTTCCGCTATGCCCTGGTCATCGCCGAGGGGCTGGAAGTCAACCCGGCCGCGGACCTGGACGTGGTGGCTGAGCCCAAGCCCCCGGTGGCTCACAACCCCTACTTGCACCTGCCCGAGCTGCCTGAGTTCCTTCAGAAGCTCCGGCTCTACAACCCCCGCGGCTGGCAGACCCAGCTTGGCGTCCGGCTGCTGTTCCTGACGGGGGTGCGCACCGGCGAGCTGCGGCTGGCCGAACCCGAGCAGTTCGACCTCGACCGGGGCTTGTGGATCATCCCACCGCAGGTCGTCAAGCAGCTTCAGGACGAAATGCGCAAGGCCGGGAAGCGCCCGCAGGACGTGCCGCCCTACATCGTGCCCCTGTCCCTGCAGGCCATCGAGATCGTGCGCTATCTCCTGGGCGTGATGCGGCCGGCGCAAAAGTACCTACTGTCGCACCGCAGCGAACTCAAGAAGCGCATCAGCGAGAACACCCTAAACAAGGCCTTGCAGCTCATGGGCTACGAGGGGCGCCTGACCGGCCATGGCATCCGCGGCACCATCTCGACGGCGCTCAACGAGATCGGATACCCGAAGATTTGGGTGGACGCACAGCTATCGCACTCCGACCCCAATAAGGTCAGCTCGGCCTACAACCACGCCAAATACGTGGAGCCGAGGCGCCGGATGATGCAGGACTGGGCCGATCGCCTCGACCTGCTCGAACAGGGCCAAGTGGAAGCCGCGAGCGCTCACCTGACCATCCGCATCGACGGCGTGCCGGCGATGGCCGAAGTGGAGGAAGCGGTGGGCGCGGTGGACGCCGCCCCCACGGTGGCCGAGCCCGCTGTCCCCGGCGTGCCGCCCGTTGTCGCAACGCCCATCGTCGTGACGCCGAACAGCGGCGGGATCACGTTCCAGCGGCTGTCGCAGGTGCCGCCGGCTCCGACGCATGCCCCGGAGCCGGAAGTCTCCGCCATCCAGCGCGAGCGCGAGGAAATGCTGGCCATCTACGAGTCGCCGAACAATCTGCCGGTGCCGCTGTTCGGCAAGCTCGCCGGCAAGTCCAAGGACCAGATCAACCGCGAGCTGAAGGCGGGCAAGCTGCTGTCCATCAGCCTGGGCAACCGGGGAAAGCGGGTTCCCGACTGGCAACTGGTGCCGCTCAAGCACAGGCTGGCGCAGGTGCTCATGAACCAGTGGCCGCACGCGGATTCGTGGGACCTGTACCGCATGCTGACCCAGCCCCACCCCGACCTGGGTGATCGCGCGGCCATCGATATGGTGACGCCGAGCAATTTGGGTGTGGTCGTCCAGGTCATCACGGGCAGCCAACAGGATGCGGATGCTCCCGAGGCTATCTCGCCCCGGCCTGTTTCCGACGAGATTCGGCAGAGCGTTCGCCGGCTAGTGGATAGCCCTGCGGTGTTTGAAGGGGCTTGAACCTCGACGCTGTACGATTCAATGGCAGGGACAGTCTTACTCCGGCCATTGGTTGCCAGGTCAGGCTGCACCCGCTCTGGCAACCTGCAGCGCTCTGCGCTCGAACCGATCAGAAACAGGGTTGGCTTGTCCGCTGGGTCGCTGCAGTTGTGTCACGACTTCATAGGGGCCGTCGGAAAGGGGGCGCATCCCGATCCCGGATCCAGCAGCATGCTGGATGCGGGATTGCGCGGATAGCCCTACGCCATAGCCGGCCGCGACCCAGAGCGCCAACATCTCGAACGAAGTCACACACTGAATATTCTGCTGCTTCGCTGGCGTGAAGGAGGAAAGCCGTTGATCCAGCAAGTCGCATGATTCAGCCTGCCAGCGAAACATGGGATAGTCCAGCAAGTCGGCGATCGTGAGCTTCGCCTGGCCAAGCAAGGGGGATCGCAGTGGCATGGCAACAGCCATGTTTTCGGTCCACAACGGTTGGCTCTTCAAGGACGGATCACTCACGTTCAGAAGCGACATCCCTGCGTCGTAGCAGCCTTCATGAAGGCCTCTAACCAGGTCATCACCCGAAGCCTGAAAGAAGGAAATGGTGACGTCCGGCTCTTGCGCACGCTGCAACGCAAGAAGCCTGGAGAGACAAGATGACGGCACGCCGGGTGCGATAGCGAGCCTGAAATTGGCAACCGGACTGGCGGCGTCATGCATGAGAGCCCCCAAGATGCAATTTGTTCAAAAAGGCGAGCGAACATGATAGCTCCATAAGAGTGAAGTTTAACGTGGTTATCTTTTGCAGATTGATTAACGCTTCTATTAATGCAGAAGCGTACCGTTCAACTAGGGCGTCCCCCTGGCACAACCACCTATGAAGCCGAGCCGGCAGCGGCCTTCGGACAGGCTGTGCGCGCTGCTCGCTTGGATCAAGGAGTCGCTCAGGACGAGTTCGCATCCATGGCAGGGATTTCGCGCTCACACATGGGCAAGATTGAGCGTGGCGAGCACGTGCCCACACTCCCTCTCATCCTGAAAATCTCGGTGGCGCTCAAGATAAGTGCTGCCGAGCTGATGGCCGCAACTGAGCGCAATCTTCGTGCCGACTAATGCTTGAGGACGTCCTCGGCGGAGGGCTCTTCTAACTGCCAGAAGAGTCGCGTAGGCGAAAGATAAATCGCTCCAGCGATGCCGACAAACTGCTGCTGCTGACCCGAAGCAGATAGGTCGTGATCACGGCTGAGTCCATCGCCAAGGGACGGATCACCACATCTGGCCGTTGGGATACCGGAATTTTGGTCGCCGTCATGAAGCCGATACCGTAGCCAGCACCGACCAAGGTGAGCATCATGTCCAGCGAGGAAACCTCCTCCACGACATTTGGCTTGCGCTCCAGGGGCTGCAGGAGCCGAGTCAGCTCGCGGCAGTACCCCTCGCACACCTGCGGGTCGCACAGCACAAGCGGATGGCCCCCGAGTTCTTGGAGCGGAACCTCCTTGTGGACGAGTAGCGCGTGTCTGGCTGGTACCGCGATCACCAACGGGTCTCGCCAGATCGGTTCGGCAACAATGCTGTCACCGACGTCGGCCGTATGTGCGAACCCGATGGTGAAATCGCCCGACCGCAGGCCGCGCAACTGCTCGGCCAGCGGCACTTCGGACATTCGTATCTCGATCTCTGGTTCCTCTGCGCGGCACCGGGCGAGAAACGCCGACAGTCGAGGGTCGATCGCGCCATCGGATATTGCGATGCGCAGGCTACCTCGCAAGCCTGCTGCGACGGCTCTGACGTTCTCCCGCGCCTGCTCCAGCACGGTGAATAGGCGGCGAGCATCTTGCAAGAACACACCACCGGCTGCGGTCAGCCTGGTTCCGCGGCGGTCTCGATCGAAGAGAACCACTCCTAACTCGCCCTCAAGCTCTTTGATGGCTCGGGACAGCGGCGGTTGTTCGATATGAAGACGCTCGGCCGCACGCGAGAAATGAAGTTCCTCGGCCAGAACTAGAAAGCAACGTAAGTGCCGCAGGTCCATGTTGTGATCTACACGTTACCTACCGCCCCTTTTGAATTAAAGAGTACCCAGTCGCATCCGGAAAGGCTCAGCACGGCCAGCGCTGTGAGCGGATAACGGATACGGTGCCAGCAAGTTTTCATCATGCCCAGACCTTCTCGAAGTGATGTGCCACCAAACGTAGGCGTACATGTCGGCTTGAATGCGCCTGTTCGCGGTATTGCATGGAAGGTAAAATCAGTCAGTTGAGGTCGCCCTTGCGAGCTCGTATCCATACAATAATCCAGACAAATCCATGCAAAAATAATATTGTATGGTAAGTGTGCATGGATTGGAACAAGAAAAGGGGCAAGATTTCACCCATGAACGAAAATCCGCAGTTAGGGCGTAAGCTCAAGAAGGCGAACAAAGCCTGGATCCAGCCTTTCCAGGACGGGGCAGGGGCGCGCTACCAGCAGATAGCCCGCCAGATCCTTGATGCGGTACGAGATGGGGTGTTGCGTCCAGGAGATCGGCTGCCGCCGCAGCGAGACCTCGCGCAGACGATGGGTGTTGACCTAACAACCGTGACGCGCGCATACACCGAAGTGCGTCATGCGGGGCTGCTTGATGCCCACGGGGCTGGCGGCTCTTACATCGCCAACTCGTTGGCCGAGAGGGATCAAACCGTCGACCTCGGCATGAACATCCCCCCTCTGCTGGGGAGCGATGCATTTAGACGGATGATGCAGACGGGCATGACCTACGCCCAGGAACAGCTCAGTGATGGCACCTTGATGAGCTATCACGTCGGTGCCGGTTCGAAGACGGATCGCGAGGCGGCAGCAACTTGGCTGGAACCAGTGTTGGGGCGCATCAGCCCCGACAGAATCCTGGTGTGTCCGGGGGCTCAATCGGCGCTTAGTGCGATTCTGCTAGCCTACTCGCAGCCCGGCGACCTGATTGCCACGGAGAATCTGACGTACCCGGGACTATTGGCCGCTGGCCGTGTGTTACAACGAACCGTTGTCTCAGTAGCTGCAGATCAGGAAGGCATGCGCCCCGACGACCTCGACAGGGTGTGTAAAACGCAGAGTCCAAGGTTCATCTACCTTGTTCCCACCATCCACAATCCAACCGCCACGACCATGTCCGCCGAACGGCGCGAGGCGATCTGCGCGGTTGCCTCTCGATACGGGACAGCAATCATCGAGGACGATCCGTACTGGCTCCTCGCAGGCGATGCGCCGCCGCCGCTCGCAACACTCGCGGGACGCTCCGCGAAGGCGGGAGTTTTCTATATCTCTACGCTTTCGAAATGTTTGGCGCCTGGCTTGCGAACCGCCTACGTCGTCATGCCCGAGGCAAGGCCCATGGAGCCAATGCTGGATGCGCTGCGTGCCATTACTTTGATGACTAACCAGAGCATGGTTTTGATGACCACCAATTGGGTTCGAAATGGTCAGGCACGCGAGATGCTGCAGAAGATCAGGCGTGAGCTCGAGCAGCGCCAAAAGCTTGCCGCCCGAATTTTGCCAGGCATCCTGCATGCGCATCCGCATGGTTTGCACCTCTGGCTTGCCTTGCCCGAGAAGCTCGCTCAGTATCGCTTGATTAAGACCGCGCAAGAACAGGGATTGGGCGTGGCGAACTCCGATGCCTTCTGTGTACAAGAGCCGGCACCCAACGCCATTCGCCTTTCCCTCGGAGGCGCCAGCGACCAGGCGAGTTTGACGACTGCGCTGGAAAAGCTCTCTGAAATTCTTGGCTTCGCAGACGCGCCTCCTGCAAGGTCTGTGATCGTCTGACGAAATGCTCGACCTCAGATTTAAAGCTTGGGCAATCAGCGTTGCCCATCATGCACTGACACTTCGTCTTTTCTCATGCCCCCCAAGCGGGCGTGCACGCGACCACCGGTGCCCATCAGAAGAGCAAAGAGGATTTCGTTAGGGCGCGGTGCGTCCTGGATACCGACTTCCATGCTGTTGAAGTGACTGCGTACGTAAGCGGCATGGATGTAGTGTAACGGGGCCATCAGGCGGTAGCCGGTGGCGGCCACAACCTTGGCCGAAGGCACGATGGCCTTGGGCTCTCCTAGTGCCTCTCGCATCGCCCAGCCTCCTGCTTCGTGCCAGACGGCTCCGTGCTCCATTTCACCGTTTACACCAACGATGGCGGCCTTGCTATAGACCTCGACTTGGGCGTGGCCCAGCGTGTCCACCAGTTCTTGTGCAAGCGCCAGCCCGAGCGAGCGGAGCTCTGTCATGAAGGGGCGAAGGTCCGGCTCGTAGCGGCCAGCGTAGGGGTTGCGGATCACCGCACAGGCGACAGCCATCTTGAGAGGCACGTCGACTACTGGGCCACCTTCGTGGTAGGTGGTTTCGATCGAGAGACTACGTTTGCGGATTTCGATCAGCGTCATGGAACAGTGCCTTGCGTTTTTCACAATTTTTGCCGTCTTGGGCTTCGGAATGGGACTCTCGTATTTGGTGGCGAGTTGGATTCCCGTCGTGGCCAGTTGGATGCCTCGCCCTGGATGTCGGATGGATACTTTCAAACGATTCGGGGAGGCGTCGGCAGGTCGAGCGCAAGACGTATCAGGTCCAATTGCAATCTCGGCTTTCGCGCGCTTCTTGCGCGAATAAATACCGACTCAGCTGTGCCAGCCATCCCAACATTCCTACAACGGACCATGCTACAAGCGCGCGGCCGGCCGCGCCCTGCTGATTGCTCAGGTACACGCTGCACAGTTGCTGCGGTGCTTCTTGGTAAAGCAGACCGGCAGCAAGCATCATCCAGAATCCGTTGATCACGAAGAAGGCGCGCAGGACCTGGCTCGCGGCGGGCCAGGACAGGCCTGCCAGCAGTCCCGCGAGGACCAGGCTGACAACCTTGGCCAGCGCCACCCCAGCGTGCAGCACCGCGTGGTCGAGCGCAGCGGGCAGCATCCAGAAGCTGGTAATGCATAGCGCCGCGAACAAGCCGTTGGCGCCGTGCGCGTTCCAGGAGGCCAACGCCTGGGTGAGGCGCTTTCCGGCACAGTGCGCAGTCCACCACCCCAGCAAGAACAACAGGGGCAACTGCAGGCCCATGTGCCGGGGCATGGTGGCTTCCATCCACGGGTGCGCCAGCGCCAACGCAGCCAATAGCGCTACCGGTGTTCGAGCATCGCGCGCCGCGGCGCGCAAGCCCCTATGCAGCGTAGGCGTCATGTGCCCGGGGCCTGCGACAGTGTCCGCAGCACATCGGCCAAGGCGATGTCAGGCCGGTCCACGTCGTAGGCGCGCACCAGGTGGCCCTGGCGGTCGATCAAAAACAACGCTGCGTTGTGCGCGTAGCCGCCCAGTCCATCGGGCAGCACCACGATGCCGAACAGCCGCAGCAGCGCTGGCAGATCATCCACTTCGCGCACGCCGGCAAAGCGCCACAACGCAGGCTGGGCGTCGAGCCGGCGTGCGTGCTGGGCCAGCACGTCTGGGGTGTCGCTGGGATCGAAACTCAGCGTGAGCAAGCGCACACGCCCCTGCAGTTGCCGCGCCTGGATTTCAGCCTGAAGCCAGGATTGCCCGGCGACGCTCGTGAGGCAAACGGTCTGGCAACGGACATAGACCAGGGTCACGAAAGTCACGGCGTCGGACGCGCGCCTATAGTCGGCGAGTGACAGCGGCTGGCCCTGCGCATCGACCAAGCCGAGGTCGGGCAGCGCGCGTGGGGTGTGCGCGATGTCGGCGCGGCGCACACCGTCCGAGGTGATGGCGGCAAAGCCGTGCGTGACCCCCGCAAAGCAGGCCAGCGCCAGCGCGGCAATGCACAGCGCCGCGACCACGCTGCGCCCCCCGCCAGGGCGCGGTGCGGTGTCGGGCGGGCGGGCATTCACGGTGGGATCTCTCGGCAGGTACATCAAATACAGGCAAGCGCAAGGCGCTCACTTTTTGATGGGGATTCGGCCTGTGGCATCACTTGGACGCGGCTGCGCCCAGAAACGTCAGCAGTTCGGCGGCGCCGTTCCAGGGCTCGGTGCGCCCGGCCGAGGCCTCGCGCGCGGCCTGCACGGTGGCGGCGTCCACCGGGGCACTGGCGTTGCCCCATTGGCTGCGGATGTAGGTCATCAGCGCGGCGATTTCGGCGTCGTTCATCTGCTCGCCAAAGGCCGGCATGGCACCGTTGTAGGTGGTGCCGGCGACTTCGATGGCGCCATTCATGCCGTGCAGCAGGATCTGCAGCGGCGCCTCGGGCGCGCCCGTAACCCACGAGGCTCCGGCCAGGGGCGGGAACACGCCGGGCAGGCCCTGGCCCGCGGCCTGGTGGCAGGCCTGGCATTTGGCGACGAACAACTGGCCACCGTTGACGGTCGCGCCCGCCGCTTCGTTGGGCGCCAGGGCCACGGGCACACGCTGGTCGCCCAGACCGGCCATGCCGTCAGGGCGCGCCAGCACGATGTAGCCAAGCGCCCAGACTACCAGCGCCAGCGCCAGCCCGATCACCACGCGCGGCACCGGGTTGTATTGCTCGTGTGGGTCAGCGTGTTCGCTGCTACGGGTTTGCGGGGGTTGCTTCATCGCTGGCTCCTGTGAGGGCATCAGTGGACACGGCACCGGGCAGGGCGCTGCCCTGGCGCGCGGCGGGCAGGTGCCCGGTGGCGGCCTCGGCCTGCGCCGGGGTCAGCGCAGGGTAGACGCGCTGCAGGCTTTGCAGGTAGGCGACCAGGTCCAGCGCCTCGGGCCGCGCCACGACGATGTCGGTAAAGCCCACGGTGCCGGGCGGCAGGGTGACGACGCGCTCGCCCTTGCCCAGGGTCTGCTCGTTCTTGATCTCGAACAGGAAGCGGTAGGCCGGCATGTTGCTGCCGGGCACATAGGCGCGCGGCTGGAACAGGTGGCCCAGGTGCCAGTCGGCGCTGGGCTGGCGCACGCCGATGTTGAACAGGTCCGGCCCGGTGCGCATGGTGCCCAGCAGCGGCGGGTTGTCGTAGTGGTAATCGGCGGCGACCGAGGCGCGGCCCCAACCGCGCTGCGCGTCGGCAATGCCCGCACCCGTGGTGCTGGGCTGCTGCGTGTGGCATGCGATGCAGCCGTTGGCCATGTAGACGGAGCGCCCGCGCAGCTCCTGGCTGGTGTAGGGCTTGAGGGCCTGGGGCGCGGGCTCGTCCTTGAGCTGCAAAAAGGGCACGACGATCATCGCGGAGGTGGCTAGCGACAGGGTCACCATGGCCCCGCTGACCAGTTTGAATTCGTTTTCCATGGCGTCAGGCCGCAGTGATGACCGCTGCGCGGTCGGTGTGGGTGAGCACGCGGGAACGCGCGGTGATCAGCACGACGTGCCAGGCAAACACCAGGTGGCCCAGCGTCATCAGCGCGCCGCCGAGCGAGCGGCCCTGCAGCCACGGCAGCGTGACCGCGACCGAGTCCATGAAGGGCCGCGCCGGATCGAGCAGGACTAGGCCTTGCAGGATGCCGCCGATGCTCAGCGTGACCATGTAGACCGCATAGCCCGCCACCACCAGCCAGAAGTGCAGGCTGATGAGCGTGGGCTGGGGCCAGCGCACATTGAGGATGCGCGGCATCACGAAGTAGATGCCGCCAAAGATCACCATCGACACGAAGCCATACATGCCCAGGTGCGCATGCGCCACCGTGAAATGCGTGAAGTGTGTGACCGCGTTGAAGCTGCGCAGCGCCTGGAACGAGCCCTGCAACGAGGCGATGGTGTACATCACCGCGCCAAAGACGATGAAGCGCAGCACATGCGAGTGCTTTAGCGCGCTGAAGTGGCCCTTGAGCGTGAGGTGCTGGTTCACCGAGAACGCCACCACCGGGATGATCATCATCACGCTTTGCACGATGGACAGCGTGATCAGCCACTCGGGGATCGGCCCGCCGATCAGGTGGTGCGCACCGACCTGGCCGTAGAAGAACGCCAGCGTCCAGAAGCCGAGCAGCGACAGGTTGTACGAGCGCACCGGCCGGCCGATGATCTTGGGTAAAAAGTAGTACACGCAGGCGATCGATAGCGGCGTGTAGAACAGGCCCAGCACGTTGTGGCCGAACCACCAGTTCATGGTGGCCTGCTCGACGCCAAAGTGCACGCCCGGGATCTTGGCCACCACGTAGAGCGTGGGAAACCAGAACAGCGCCGCGCTGATGTACCAGACCGACACGTACAGGTGCTGCACCTTGCGCCGCGTGAGCATGAAGGCCATGGGCAGGCCGACCAGCATGCCGCCGACGGCGAACAGGCCGCCGATCTGCCACGGGATCTCCAGCCACTCCAGGCCCGCGTTGATGCCGACCGCAATCGCGCCCAGGCCAGCGATCAGCCCGGCGTTCCAGAGCAGCGCGCCCACGATGGCCAGGCGCCCGCCCAGCAGCGGAATCTGCAGCAGGCGCGGCAGCAGCCAGGTGGCCAGGCCCAGCAGCCCAAGCGGCGCCCAGCCGTAGGCAACCGCGTTCAGGTGCAGGGTGCGCAGCCGGCCCAGCGACAGCCAGGCCTGGTCGGTGAGCAGGTCGGGCCAGTGCAGCTTGAGCGAGCTGAGCAGCCCGGCGGCAGAGGCCACGATGAGCCAGACCACGGCGCAGGCGATCAGCACAAAGGCCGGGAAGGCGCTGGAGCGGTCGGCGTCCTCGCGTGCCTGCATTTCGGCGGGCGTGATGCCGCCGTCAGAATCGGTGTGCTGCGCCGCCATCTGCTGCAGCTCGCGCTGCTGCGCGGTACTGGCGGCGGGCTCTTCGGGCTGGCCGATCTCGCCGGGCGAGAAGATGGTTCGCGCGCCCGTGGATTCGATATCGAATAGCCCTTTGCGCAGCGACCAGATGAAGGCGAACAGGCCCGCAATCGACAGGATGAAGGTAGCCAGTAACAGGCCGGTGGGGTTCATGGGGTTCCTTGTCGCATTCGCTCGCAGCCCGGCGGGGCTGAGGTGCGTGGATCAAACGAGGCCCATGGTAGAAACAAAGGAGCAGATTGATAAGCAGCAGATGAAGTGCAAAAAACCGGATCAGATGCTTGGTTTTGGTGGTTTCGCTCCCTGTCTATATGCTCTGCATGCGGCACGGCACACGGCACAACCGATGCACATGGATGATTTTTTGCCTTCTCCAGAAAAAGCAGATCAGCCGTGATGCCTTGGGGCCTGCCGCTCCATCCACCAGGGGGTTTGATGAAACGCTACGAGGCCTTGGCCGAAGACATGACTGAGTCGATCCGCACTGGCGTGCTGCAGCCCGGCGACCGACTGCCGTCGGTGCGCCACACCAGCGCCAGCCGTGGCGTCAGCCCGTCCACCGTGTTCCAGGCCTATTACCTGCTCGAAGCGCGCGGGCTGATCCGCGCACGCGAGCGCTCTGGCTACTACGTGTCGGCAGGCGTGCGCCGTCTGCCGCCCGAACCCGACCTGGCCTCGCAGCCCGCAGAAGGGTCGATGGCGGTGGATGTCAGCGCGCGCGTGTTCGACGTGCTGGAGGCCAGCATGTCGCGTGATGTGGTGCCCTTTGGCTCGGCCTTCCCCAGCCCCTTGTTGTTCCCCATGGCACGCCTGGGCCAGTTCATGGCGTCGAGCGTGCAGACACTGGACCCGTGGAGCACGGTGGACGACCTCACGCCCGGCAACGCGGCGCTGCGCCGCCAGATCGCGCTGCGCTACCTGGCGCAGGGCGTGCATGTGCACACCGATGAAATCGTCATCACCAACGGCGCGCTGGAAGCGCTGAACCTGTGCCTGGCCGCCGTGACGCGGCCCGGGGACGCGGTGATCGTCGAGTCGCCCACGTTTTACGGCGCGCTGCAGGCGCTGGAGCGCATGGGCCTGGCCGCCATCGAGGTGCCCACGCACCCGCGCGAGGGCATGGGCCTGGCCGCGCTGGAGCGCGCCATCGTGCGCCACCGCCCCAAGGCCTGCTGGCTGATGACCAACTTCCAGAACCCGCTGGGCAGCCTGATGCCGCCGGAGAAAAAGCAGGCCCTGGTCGGCCTACTAGCGCAGCACGGCATCCCGCTGATCGAAGACGACGTGTACGGCGAGCTGTACTTCGGCGACGCGCAGCCGGTGCCGGCCAAGGCCTTTGACACGCAGGGCCTGGTGATGCACTGCTCGTCGTTCTCCAAATGCCTGGCACCCGGCTACCGCATCGGCTGGGCCGCGTCGGGCCGCCATGCCAAGGCCGTGGCGCGGCAGAAACTGACCACCACGCTGAGTGCCTCGGTGCCCGCCCAGCTCGCCATCGCCACCTACCTTGAGCGCGGCGGCTTCGACAAGCACTTGCGCAAGCTGCGCCACACGCTGGCGGCGCAGCAATCGACCTTTGCCGAAGCGGTGGGCCACTACTTTCCGCAGGGCACACGCGCCACGCGGCCGTCCGGCGGCTACTTTCTGTGGGTGGAAATGCCCGAGCATGTGAATGCGCTGGATCTCCACCGCCGCGCGCTGTCGCTGGGGATCAGCGTGGCGCCAGGGCCCATTTTCTCGGCCAGCGAATCCTTTGCCCATTGCCTGCGCCTGAACTATGGCCATGCTTGGGACACGCGCAGCGAACAGGCGCTAGCTACGTTGGGGAAACTGGTCGCTGCCAGTTAGAAGCATCGCTCGCGATTACTTGGCACAGCACCTGCCGCCGCCGGACGCCTAGGTCCAATATTTCATTCAGTGAAAATTCTAGTCACGTAACACGCTGGGCGATGAGTTGTTCAGACCATCCGTAGCAAACCTTCACTCCCTTGGCGACGAGCGACTCGAAATCCTTGTCAAGGCGGGGAAGCTGCCTTTGCTTCCATTCTCCAAACGACAGTCGTTGCCATTAATCGCCATACCCTTGAAGTCAGACGAGCCTCATTCATTGCGATCACCGAGAGCTTTACTTCCAGCTAATCAACTGGACATTGACCGATAACAATCCCAGATTGTGCAGATCAAGTCCGCGAGCGTGTCCGGGCTGAGGTTCTCAAGCCCAGAGACATCCTCAAGAGCCAGGCAGAGCGCGTCAGCGAATGCTGCACGCGACAATAGCGGTCCATGAGATTGCCGAACGAAATCTGCCAGTTCGTTACGCTCTCTCTCGGTTAGCGAGGTGAGCGTGTTCGCCTGCTCAGCCGGCTCATCAGTCATTTAGAACGGCCCGAGCCCGAGCAAGCTCCACGAACTTCTGCGCCTTCGTCGTCACGGAGGCGTAGTCTCCCGCGGCCGCAGTTGAGGTCAGATAACCCCCGACACCAACCGCCAGCACGCCCTTGACAAACCAATCGTTAAAGTTCTCCAGGGTCACGCCACCACTCGGTAGAAAGAGCGCCTGTGGCAATGGCGCCGCAATGCTCTGAATATGGTTTGCACCAAGTGTGCTCGCAGGGAATATTTTTATGATGTCTGCACCTGCCAGCAACGCGGTAACGACTTCGGTCGGCGAGAACGCTCCCGGTATTGATACGACTCCATACTGTGAGCACATGCGGATCACAGCCGGATCGACCGCAGGTGACAATAAAAACGCTGCGCCTACCTGGATTGCTGCTTTGGCGGTTTCAGAGTCCAACACAGTCCCGGTGCCGACCGTCACGTCTTCCATCTTTGCCAGACTCTCAACGATGTCAAGCCCGCAAGGGGTTGTCAGGGCAATCTCTAAACAACTGATGCCGCCTTCGACGCAAGCCATCGCAGCTTTGAAGGCCACATCTGGGTCATCCTCTCGAATGATCGCTACTATCTTTGAAGTACCGATGCGGTTAAGGACCTCTAGTTTGTTCATTGGATTCAACTCTCGTAAGGGTAGAAAGGCATGCGCCCGCGCATCGGGCCTTCAGGGCGGGCCGAAAAACCATACGCTTTTAATATGTATGGCTTTCATTTAGATTTGTATGTCAATTATACATATCTTGTATGCATAGTGGCGCAATATCTGCAATATCTGCAACGCAGTGACGTCCTCAGACGATCGCTCGCGTGCCGAGTCGACGATCTTCTCTGAGCAGCTTCGCCACTTTGGTGAGCGCCAACCCCAGCGCGGCTTGGTGAGGTGCTCCTCCTGTGGAGATGCGGATGGCATCACAAACCTTGGCTGATGCGTTGAAGGATTCCGAGCAGGCTACCGCCACGCTTAGGTCCTCAAGCGCATGGGCAAACAGGTGCTGGTTCCAATGCGTTGGCAACGGAAGCCAGATGTGTAGGCCCGTCGGATGGGCGTAGGCTTCTGCAGGCAGAAGAGATCGGGCGAGCGTCTGACGCGCCCGCGTCTCGCGCTGAATTTCTTGGATGATGTGACTTGCCACCCCGCTACGTATCCACTGCTCAGCGAGTGCCAGGAGAAGTGCCGATCCCGTCCCGGATGCTCGCAATGCCTGCTGCAGTCGGGATACGTCCGCCCCCGCTGGCGGCACAACGAAAGCTGTTCGCAGGCTGGGCCAGATGCACTTCGACATGGTGGCCAGGTAATAGGCGCGCTTGCCCCCGTTTAATGTCGTGATTGGTGGCGGAGCGTCGCTGATCAGGTATCGGTACGGGTCGTCCTCGATCAGCGTCATGTCGAGCCGATCTAGCATGCTAGGGAAGGTCTGCAAAATTCGGCCGCTCCCTCTGTTGCATGAACCCGATCCGCGGGCGACGATCTGACAGATGAAACAAGCCGATCTGGGATTGAACCTCTCGACCAAGCGCACGCGCAAGCGTGAGTTCTTGGACGAGATGAATCGCGTAGTGCCGTGGGCGGCGCTGGTCGCGCTGGTGACGCCGCATGCGCCTGCTGGCCGTCGAGGCCGGCCGCCATTCCCGCTCGAGACGATGCTGCGTATCCACTTCATGCAGCAGTGGTTCGGCCTGTCCGATCCCGCGATGGAAGAAGCGTTGTTCGATGTGCCGCTGTATCGTGAGTTCGCAGGGCTGGACGGCGGCAATGTCCGGTTGCCTGACGAGAGCACCATCCTGCGGTTCCGGCATCTGCTCGAGACTCACAAGCTTGCGGGTCCAATGCTGGCCACTGTCAACGATGTGCTGCGCGACAAGGGTTTGATGCTGCGTATCGGCACAGTGGTCGACGCGACATTGATCTCGGCGCCGAGCTCGACGAAGAACGATTCCGGGCAACGTGACCCGGAAATGCATCAGACCAAGAAGGGAAATCAGTGGTACTTCGGGATGAAGGCCCACATTGGTGTCGATGCCCAGTCGGGCCTCGTGCACACAGTCAGAGGGAGCGCTGCCAACGTCAATGACGTGGTCGAAGCCAACGGCCTGTTGCACGGTGACGAGACCAACGTCTTCGGCGATGCGGGTTATCAAGGGGCGAACAAACGCCCAGACGCCAAGGACGGTGTGACCTGGCACGTGGCGATGCGTCCGGGCAAGCGCAAGGCTCTCGACAAGACCACGAAACTGGGTGTGCTCACCGATGAGATCGAACGCCTGAAGGCCAGCATTCGGGCCAAGGTCGAGCACCCGTTTCGGGTGATCAAGCGCCAGTTCGGCTTCACGAAGGTGCGCTACCGGGGGCTGAAGAAAAACACCGCGCAGATCACCACGCTGTTCGCGCTGGCCAATCTGTGGATGGCTCGTCGCGAACTGATGGGAGCTGGGGCATGAGTGCGCCCGCAAACCGCGCGCCGAGCCCGAAAAGGCTCCGTGCTGACGCGATATTCGACGCCAGCCGAACCCCTTGGCAGTGAAATGACGGGTATCGATCACGATTTATGTTTCTTCAGCGGACGGCCGCCTTCGCTGGCGCGTTGTTCAGAGAGTCCCTAGAGATGTCGCGTCGACGGCTTTCAGAAATCGTGCGTGCGGTTGGATTCTGTAGCGTCGGGTTCAGATAGATAAGATTCGCTCCGCTTGCAGCGTGACAACGTTCGATCGCGTCCGGCATGACGCCGTCCTCGTCTGTATCGACCGCCATCACCTTTAGGCCAAACTGTCTGGCAGCATGAAGAAATCCTGGGTAAGTCAACGGCTCGCAAAGAACCGTATCGCCCCCCCGGGCTACTGCGCCCAAGATGCCGGCGATGGCAGCTTGCGCCCCTGCACATGTAATCAGGTCCTGGCTCGACAGCCCGTCAAGCGCAGGCCTGAGCCAAGCCTGCCCGGCCTGAATCGCGGACCGATTGGATAACCCATCCTGGTACTGGGATAGGGTCTCGATAGGCTGACGAGCCAGCACTTCCTGAATACCGGTCCTCACCAGGTCGGCCATGGACCCTGCCGCGAGCTGAGGGGGTATGTTCATCGCAAGATCGATCTGACCATGTTCTTGGGTGGCAGCCGGACCGATCACGTATGAACCGCGGCCGCTGTAGGCTGCGATCAACCCACGGTTACGTGCCTCTGTATAGGCGCGTGTCACCGTGCTCAGATCTACATTCAGCTTGGAAGCCAGCCACCGCTGTGCGGGAATCAGATCACCGGCAACAAGCTCGCCAGAGTCGATGGCATGACCGATCAGATCTGCGATCTGTAGGTATCTTGGCCCGGCACCTGGTGTCAGTTGCTTGATCCAGCCTGCACGAGCTTCCCCCCTCGCGTCGTTGCGAGTAGCCATATGAATTCCCCGGTTGTCAATCCATACAATTGAGAATATAATTGCCGTACATTGTCGCATGTTTGCCATACGTTTTAAAGTTGTATGGTGAAGGTGCCGGGCGATGAGGTGGCGTCGGGGGCTTCACGTCCTTGGCGTCGACTGTTCCGTGATGGAGATGCACCCGATGAAAGACCACCACCTGATCTCTGCGAACCGGCTTGACGATGGCGCGGTCGTGTGGCTCAACGACGTTCATGAATGGGTCGATACGCTGGAACTGGCCTGTGCCTTTGACGATGAGCGCCTCGAAGGAGCCAAGCTCGCAGCCGAGCATGCGGTTGCGCAGAATCTGATCATTGGGCCGACACCACGCGCTGCCCAGGTCGTTGAAGGGCTGCCGCTACCGATCGACTACCGCGAACAGCTGCGATCTCGCGGCCCTTCCGTACGTCCGGATCTCGGCAAGCAAGCCGAGAGTGCGGGGGGGCTCAGCACCGTTCGCGAGAGACCTGTCGTGCCCGTCGAGGTCGCGCATGCGGGGGTGTACCGTTACGACCCCTCGGAGCGCGAGTTCCTTAAGACGCGCGCTCAGCAGTTCGAACAGCAAGTTGCACGGCGCCTTTCAGGAGAGCTCGACGAAGAGGCATTCAAGGTCTACAGACTTATGAATGGCCTGTACCTGCAGTTGCACGGCTACATGCTGCGCGTGGCCATTCCCTATGGCACGCTCAGCGCCATCCAGATGCGACAGTTGGCCTACGTGGCGAAGACCTACGACAAGGGCTACGGCCACTTCACAACGCGTCAGAACATGCAGTTCAATTGGCCGCGCTTGTCGGATTCGCCCGAAATTCTGTCCGTGCTAGCAGACGCGGACCTGCACTGCATCCAGACAAGCGGCAACTGCATCCGCAACGTCACGACCGATCATTTCGCGGGTGCTGCCCTCGACGAAGTGGTCGATCCACGGGTACATGCAGAGATATTGCGGCAGTGGTCCACCGATCACCCCGAGTTCACCTATCTGCCGCGCAAGTTCAAGATTGCTATTACCGGCAGTCCCGTTGACCGCGCCGCAGTGCGGTTCCATGACATCGGCATCCTCGCCAGAAAGAACGACGCAGGCGAGGTCGGCTTTCAGATCTATGCCGGCGGCGGCCTGGGACGCACGCCTATCGTCGGAACCAAAGTCCGAGATTGGCTGCCGGAGCGCGAGCTGCTGCGCTACGTAGAGGCAATCCTGCGCGTGTACAACACCTTGGGGCGCCGGGACAACATCTACAAGGCTCGCATCAAGATCCTTGTGCGCGAGCTCAAGCCTGCGAAGTTCATCGAGATGATCGAGGACGAGTTCACCAATCTGCCGGCAGACCGTCAGTATCTCGAGCCCGATATCGTTCAAGCCATTCGTGAGCGATTCGTGGCGCCGGACTTCGCTGAACTTTCTGCGGTATCGCCGGAGCACGAACTCATGCTGGAGACCGATCCAGCCTTTGGGCACTGGGTTCGGAACAACACGCACCCTCACAGGTGCCCGGGCTATATAAGCGCCGTGATCTCACTCAAGCCCGCGGGAGGCATTCCCGGGGACATCAGCGCAGAAGAAATGGTAGCGCTTGCTGACCTGGCGGAAACCTATTCACTCAATGAGATTCGTGTGTCTCATGAGCAAAACCTGGTGCTTCCCCATGTGGAACTCAGCCAGCTCTATTCGGTCTGGAAGGCGCTGCATGGGGCGGGGTTGGCCACGCCCAATATCGGTCTCATATCGGACTCCATCGCTTGCCCAGGGATGGACTACTGCAGTCTGGCAACAGCTCGCTCCGTACCCGTGGCACAGCGCATTGCGCTGAGATTCGATGAGGCCAGGCAGCGCGAAATTGGCGAGCTCAAACTCAATGTGTCGGGCTGCATCAATGCGTGCGCGCATCATCACGTGGCCCACATCGGCATCCTCGGTCTGGACAAGAGCGGCAAGGAGTCCTACCAGATAAGCCTGGGCGGCAGCGCCGACGAAAGCGCCGCGGTCGGAACGATTCTTGGGCCTTCGGTGGGCTATGACAGCGTTCCAGACGTCATCGAAGCGATTGTCGACATCTATCTCAAGAATCGCAGCGAGAACGAAACCTTCATCGACACCTATCGTCGCGTGGGGATCAGCCCATTCAAGGAGGCACTTCATGACGCTCATTGACACAGCGGGAGCGCCGTTGGCAGACCCGTATCAATACCCAGCTACCGGTCAAGAACTGACCGAGGCCGATCACTGCGTCGTACTGCTATCGCAATGGGACATCTACCAGGAACAGTTCGGCAAGACGGCGGCTGGGGTCTGGGTCACGGGAGATCAAGATCCCGCCGACCTGCTTCCCTTGCTCAAGCGAACGCGCTTGGTCGTCATCGAGTTCCTGAAATCACGTGATGGTCGAGGATTCACGCTGGCGCGCGTCCTTCGGGAGCGTCATCGCTATGACGGCGACATCCGCGCTGCCGGTTCTCTGCTGCCCGACCAGTTTTCGATGCTGATCCAGTGCGGGTACACCAGTGTGCTCGCCGCAGCAGCGATACCCCTCGTTCGATGGACAGAGGCCGCGATGGCGCTGGATCAAGCCAAGGCTCGCCCAAGGACATTATTGGATCGTCTTTCCCAGAATCGGCAGGCATAGCCATGTTTAACCTCACCGCACTCGAGTTGGCGCGAATTCAGTTCGGATTCACGATCACGTTTCACATCATCTTTCCCGCGATCACCATTGGGCTGGCGACGTATCTTGCCGTCCTCGAAGGATTGTGGTTGAAGAAACAGGACACGGTCTACAAGACCCTGTACCACTTCTGGTCCAAGATTTTTGCAGTCAACTTCGGAATGGGCGTGGTGTCGGGTTTGGTGATGGCCTACCAGTTCGGCACCAACTGGAGCCAGTACTCCGATTTCGCCGGCAGCATCACCGGCCCCCTGCTCACCTACGAGGTCCTGACGGCGTTCTTCCTCGAGGCCGGATTTCTCGGCGTGATGCTGTTCGGCTGGAACAAGGTCGGCCCGCGTCTTCACTTCTTCGCCACGGTCATGGTGGCGATTGGAACGTTGATCTCCGCCACCTGGATCCTAGCCTCCAACAGCTGGATGCAGACACCGCAGGGACACGAGGTGATCAACGGCGTGGTGGTGCCGGTGGACTGGATCGCGGTCATCTTCAACCCGTCCTTTCCCTATCGACTCGCCCACATGGTAATGGCTGCGTTCATCTCTACCGCGCTGCTGGTCGGTGCTTCCGGTGCCTGGCATCTCCTGAGGGGCAACGGCGGGCGCGAGGTCAAGAAGATGTTCTCCATGGCCCTATGGTCGCTGCTCGTGACCGCTCCTCTTCAGGTCTTCATCGGCGACCTGCACGGTCTGAACACGCTCGAACACCAGCCAGCGAAGGTCGCCGCGATGGAAGGACATTGGGAAAACAAGCCAGGCGAGGGTGTCCCATTGATCCTCTTCGGCTGGCCGGACATGGATGCCGAGACCACCCGCTACAAAATCGAGATTCCCAACCTGAGCAGCCTAATTCTGACCCATGAGTGGCGCGGCCAGTACCCAGGATTGAAGGAGTTCGCACGGGAAGACCGACCCAACGCGACGATTGTGTTTTGGACCTTCCGCGTGATGGTGGGACTGGGTATGTTGATGCTCGTCCTTGCGGTCTGGAGCGCATGGTCGCACTGGCGTCGACGAGCTTACGAATCGCGCGCGCTGCAGCGATTCTCCTTGCTCATGGGCCCCTCGGGACTGATTGCTCTCTTGGCAGGTTGGTACACCACGGAAATTGGACGCCAGCCGTGGGTCGTCTATGGGTTGATGCGGACCGCAGACGCGGTCTCGAACCACTCGGCACTGACGCTGAGCGTCACTTTGATCGTGCTTCTTGTGGTGTATGCCGCAGTGTTCGGGACGGGCATCGGCTACATGCTCAAGCTGATTGGAAGAGGCCCGAACCCTAACGAGAACCCACCCGATGGGAATGCCTTGGATCAGCGACCCGCTCGTCCGCTTTCCGCTGCGACGGACCCCGCTCAACCCACCTCGACCGACGTTTGACAAAGGAGCTGTGACATGGGTATCGATCTTCCACTGATCTGGCTTCTGATCATTGGCTTCGGCGTCATGATGTATGTCATTGCCGACGGCTTCGACCTCGGGATCGGAATTCTCTTTCCATTCGTCCAGGACCGCAGCCACCGCGACGCGATGGTCAACAGTGTGGCGCCGGTCTGGGACGGCAATGAAACATGGCTCGTGCTGGGCGGAGCGGCTCTTATGGCGGCCTTCCCCAAAGCCTATGCGATCTTGCTCAGCGCCTTCTATGTTCCGGCCATCTTGATGCTGCTCGGGCTGATCTGGCGCGGCGTGTCCTTCGAGTTCCGCTTCAAGGCCGACGAAGCCCACAAGCCATTCTGGGACAAGGCTTTCATGCTGGGCTCGTTCGTCGCCGCATTCTTCCAGGGTGCGATCCTGGGGGCGTTCATCGACGGTGTTGAGATCATCGGAGGCCGCTCAGCCGCCGGGATCATGGACTGGTTGACGCCGTTCTCCGTCTTTACGGGTATCGGGGTCGTCATTGCCTACGCACTATTGGGATCGACTTGGCTCGTACTCAAGACCGAAGGCGACCTGCAGCGGCAGATGATCCGGATCGCCAAGCCGACCACTTTTGCCTTGTTGGTAGCCATTGCCATTGCTTCGATCTGGACGCCATTGGCGAATCAAGCCATTTCCGATCGATGGTTCAGCCTGCCAAACATTTGGTTCTTCGCGCCGGTTCCGGTTCTGGTTGCAGCCGCAACGTACTACATCCAGCGCACGCTCAACGACGATCCCCATGCTGGGCCCTTCGTCTGGTCTCTGGTCTTGATCTTTCTCGGCTACACAGGATTTGTCATCAGTATCTGGCCCAACATCGTGCCACCTTCGCTTTCCATCTGGGATGCCGCCGCGCCCGCTGAAAGCCTGGGGTTCACCTTGGTCGGTGCGCTGCTAATCATTCCCATGATCCTCGGCTATTCGGCGTGGGCCTATTACGTCTTCCGCGGAAAGGTCAAAGTTGGCGAGGGGTACCACTGAATGGGCACTCCATCTACTCATCCACGCCGCGAAACCTTGCGGCGCGTCGGATGGCTGATCTTGATCTGGTTCTGTAGCGTCGCTGCACTGGGCATTGTCGCGCTCGGGATGCGACTAGCTATGCGCCTGGTTGGGATGAGCACCTGATGCTTCAAAGCAAAGACCGGCTGCTGCCACAAAACGTCCAGCAGTGCTCGAACAGTCCGATTGAAAGAGCCGAATGACCATGGGAAAAGGCAAGAGGGCCTACAACTTCAGCGCGGGACCCGCCGCGCTTCCAGAACCTGTTCTGGCACAGATCCAGACTGAGCTGTTCGACTGGCACGAGACTGGTGCCTCCGTCATGGAGGTCAGTCATCGCTCGGTTGAGTTCCTGGAAATGGCGGAACGGATGCGCCAAGACCTGCGCGACCTGTTGGACATTCCTACCCACTACCGGATTCTGTTCCTGCAGGGTGGAGGCGCACTACAGTTCTCCCAGATTCCCATGAATCTGGCCCGAGAGCATCGTATCTGCGACTACATCGATACTGGATACTGGTCCCGCAAGGCTATTGGCGCAGCCAGTCAATATGCCGAGGTAAACATCGCAGCCTCGATCCGCGACGCTAAGCCGCAAGCCATTCCGCGCGAGTCTGAATGGCGAATCTCCGAAGCGCCTGCCTATCTTCATTACACCGCCAACGAAACCATCGATGGGCTGGAGTTTCATTGGATACCGGATATCGGTGATGACATCCCACTTGTTGCGGACTTCTCGGCAAACATTCTCTCTGGTCCCATGGACGTATCCCGATTCGGCCTGATCTACGCAGGGGCGCAGAAGAACATCGGCCCGAGCGGGATGACGCTGGTGATCATCCGCGAGGACCTGCTGGGGCGTGTCCATCCGTACTGCCCGGACATCCTGAACTACGGCGCGCTCGCGGAGCATAGCTCCATGTACAACACGCCGGCCACGTTCGCTTGGTACGCGTCGGGGCTGGTGTTCCGGTGGATCAAGTCACTCGGCGGGCTGGAAGCCATGCGCGCCAGAAATCTGCGCAAGAAGGACATCCTTTACAGCCAGATCGACCGAAGCGGTTTCTATTTCAACGACGTGGCGCCTGCCGACCGTTCCCATATGAACGTTCCCTTTCGGATCTGCAACGAAACGCTTGAGAAGGTATTTCTCGACGGCGCCGCCGAGCGCGGCTTTCTGGGCTTGAAAGGACACCGGGCCAAAGGTGGCATTCGGGCCTCGATCTACAACGCCGTCTCGGAAGACGCTGTCACGGCCCTGGCCAGCTACATGGCTGAGTTCGAGCAGCGTCATGGCTAACATCAACGGACTATTTTCATCGTGACTATCAACTATCTGTCGCTTGCCGTCAGCGAGGTTCATCGCCTGGCACCCTATGTACCCGGAAAGGCTATCGAGGAACTGGAACGAGAGACAGGGCGAAGCGCCGAAAGCATCATCAAGCTGGCGAGCAACGAGAGCCCCCTGGCCGCCAATCCGAATGTTCTTATTGCGATTCAACAGGCGCTTCAAACCATTACCCGCTATCCCGATGGCACGGGACATCGGTTGAAAAACAAGCTCCGGGACAAGTTCGGGTTGAACCCGGATGGGCTTACTCTAGGCAACGGCTCGAACGAGCTGTTGACCACGATCGCTCAGGCATTTCTTTGTGCTGGACGCAATGCAGTGTTCAGTCAGTACGCCTTCTCAGTCTATGCGTCCGCGACTATCGCCGCCGGCGCGCAGGTGCGTGAGATACCCGCTCGCGAGTGGGGAAACGACCTCGAACTGATCTTGAAAGCAATCGACCAGAACACGCGCGTCGTCTTTCTGGCTAATCCGAACAATCCGACCGGCACATGGTTTGAATGTACGCAGTTCGAGGCGTTCATGGACAGGGTTCCTCTTGAGACGCTTGTAGTCCTGGATGAGGCCTACATCGAGTATGCGGAAGATCCGGCCTTGCCTGACGGTCTGGCCTATCTGTCGCGCTATCCCAACCTGATCGTGACCCGAAGCTTGTGCAAGGCCTATGGACTGGCCGGCTTGCGTGTCGGCTACGCGGCTTCGTCGCCCGAGATTGCCGAGATCCTGAATCGGGTCCGGCAACCGTTCAACGTCAACAGCCTGGCGCTGGCGGGTGCCTGTGCCGCGCTTGATGACGACGACTATCTACGACAGGGGCGGGAAGTGAACCGGCAAGGCCTGAAACAGCTACAGGATGGCTTTTCTCGGTTGGGTGTCGCATGGATTCCTTCGCGCACGAACTTCGTCACGGTCGATTTTGAACGTCCAGCTAAAACTATCTATGAAGCGCTCCTGACCCAAGGCATCATCGTTCGGCCGATGGACGGCTACGGAATGCCCCATCACCTCCGCATTTCGGTGGGGCTCGAATCGGAGAACTCGCGGCTTCTCGCGACGCTCGACAGCATTTTGCGGGAAGGAGTGCAGCAATGAATGTAGCTGTGTCGCGAGACCTCTACGAGCACGTCATGGTGCCCAACTACGCCCCCGTGTCTGTCGTTCCTGTCGACGGGCGTGGTGCACGCGTCTGGGACCAGGACGGCAGAGAGTACATCGACTTTGCCGGTGGCATTGCCGTCAATGCCTTGGGACACTGCCATCCGGCCCTCGTTGAAGCGCTCACGCATCAGGCACAACGTCTCTGGCACACATCGAACATCTTCGCCAACGAGCCGGCCATCCGACTGGCCCACGCCCTCACGCAGGCCTCGTTCGCCGATCGGGTCTTCTTCGCCAATTCCGGTGCCGAGGCCAACGAGGCGGCATTCAAGCTCGCCAGACGGTATGGCGTTCGTACGGGTGGCGAGGGCAAGCATGAGATCGTTGCAACCTTGAACAGCTTCCACGGCAGATCTCTGTTCACTGTCAGTGTAGCGGGCCAGCCGAAGTACTCCGAAGGGTTCGGTCCGCCAATCACGGGCATCCGGCATGTTGCGTTCAACGACATCAAGGCTTTGGAGGCTGCTGTATCAAGCCGGACATGCGCTGTCGTGATTGAACCGGTGCAGGGGGAAAGCGGCGTTTTGCCTGCTAGCCGCGAATATCTGCAATGCGCCCGTGAACTTTGCAACGAGCATGGTGCACTTTTGATATTCGATGAAGTGCAGACAGGGATGGGTCGACTTGGAACCCTATTCGGATACGAACACTTCGATGTCGTTCCGGATGTCATGACCTTGGCCAAGGCCATCGGGTGCGGCTTCCCGTTGGCGGCGATGCTTGCCACCGAAGAAGCCGCAAGACACCTGGAGCTTGGCACCCACGGCAGCACCTTCGGTGGCAACCCGCTGGCATGTGCAGTAGGCGAGGCAGCATTGAAGCTCATAGATCGGCCCGAGCTGTTGCACGGCGTCCGGATTCGGCATACCCACTTCGTTTCGGCATTGACCGTTGTAGGCAAGCGCTACGACTTGTTCAAGGAAGTGCGCGGCATCGGCTTGCTTCTTGGCTGTGTGCTGACTGATCGTTGGAAGGGCCAGGCAAAGCATGTGATGGACTGCTGTCTTGAACATGGCGTGATGGTGTTGCAGGCAGGACCGGATGTGATTCGGCTTGCGCCCAGCTTGGTCATTGAGACCGAAGAGATCGACGAAGGATTGGCCCGGCTGGCAAAAGCTGCAAAACAGCTATCCAGAGAATCGGTAGCGATGTGAATTTAGGCAGGAGATAAAACCATGGGAACAAAATATTCAGCAATATGCGGAAGCCTGGTGGCGCTGGTCACGCCGATGACCTCGGACGGCGCCATTGAATGGGACATTTTCCGAAAGCTGATCGATTGGCACATCGATCAGGGCACGAATGGGCTGGTCATCATGGGATCGACCGGAGAGACTGCAACGATCTCGACCGACGACCATATCGAGTTAATACGGGTCTCGGTGGAGCATGCCGCAGGCCGCATCCCCATCATCGGGGGAACCGGTGCGAATTCGACCAGCGAAGCCATCGAGTTGACACGCGCAGCACAGAAGATTGGTGTTGCCGCCTGCCTCTCTGTAGTCCCTTACTACAACAAACCCACGCAGGCCGGCATCTATCAGCATTTTCGCGCCGTGGTTGAGGCCGGCGACGGTCCAGTGATTCTGTACGACGTTCCAAGCCGGACGATCACCAGCATGACGGTGGAAACCATTCTGGCGCTGTCGGAAGTGGACGGTGTCGTGGGGCTGAAGGACGCCACAGGCGACATCGGGCGCGCAAACGAACTCTTGCACCGGCTGCCGCCGAGTTTCTCTATCTACAGTGGCGACGACGCAACGGCCGCGGCGCTGATCCTCATGGGAGCGAAGGGAAATATCTCGGTCACGGCCAACATCCTCCCGAGCCGCATGCACGAACTTTGCGCAGCCGCCCTGGCAGGCGACGTCGCAACTGTGCGTAGCTTGAGCCGACGGATGGCGGCCATTAATCAAGCGCTCTTCATCGAGTCCAACCCGATTCCTGTGAAATGGGCGATGTCGCGGATGGGGCTGATCCCCGAGGGCATGCGTCTGCCGCTCACTCCGTTGTCGGCCGAGCACATCGACACCGTGACCGTCGCCATGGGAGACGCCGGAATTCGGCTGCGCTCTCCCGGCCCCGGATTCGATCTTATCGATCCGCCTCCCGCACGTCGATCGCTAGCCTCCCAATGAGCCCGTCGACTGAGATGGCGGCGAGTTCCGATTCTGGCCAGGCAGGCCGAGAGCGACTCTTGGTGCTCTTGGCGTACGCGACCTTTGTGGTTTTCTTTCAGGCGTACGCGATCGCACCAATGCTTCCAGAGCTCGCTTCGTTCCTAAATGTAGAGGTACGCGAAGCTGGTTTGGCGGTGCCGGCGTACCTAATCCCTTACGGGATGGCGGCACTCACCACTGGCCTGCTCGCCGATCGCCTGGGTATTGGCAAGGTCATGCTTAGCTCCCTCGCGCTCTTCGTCTTACTGGTGCTCGCAACGACGTTAAGCAGCACCGTAGAGAACCTGGTCATATTGCGCGCGATCACCGGTGTCGCGGCAAGCGGAATCGTCCCCCTCGCAATGGTGCTCGTAGCTAAGCTGTATCCCTACGCCGAGCGCGGCCGCCCCATAGGATGGATCTTCGGCGCCATGGCGGGCGGCATGGCCGTTGGCGCCCCTCTCGGCGCAGTGATCTCTCCTGTCATCGGGTGGAAAGGCGTCTTGGTCCTGGTTGCCTGCATGGCATCGCTGGCGCTGGTTCTGCTGTGGTCCAGGCGTGAATGGCTATCGCGAGGGATGAAGATGCCTGCGATGACCTTCTCCTCGGTCGTCACCGCCTATGGGGAAGTGCTTAGAAATCCTCGCAGTGCCCGCACCTATGCCTACGTGCTGGTGAACTCGATGTTCCACTCCGGCGTCTTCACTTGGCTCGCTGTCTATCTTGACCAGAGATACGGCCTGTCGCCGCAGCAGATTGGCATTGCACTCCTTGGCTACGGGGTACCCGGCTTATTGCTCGGACCGCTGATTGGGCGCGCCGCTGACAGGTTCGGCCGCGGACGATTGCTCCCCGTCGGGCTTGGGTTGAGCGCAATTGCGGTATTGATGTTGTTCGAGGGCCTGCCACTTGCCTGGTTTTTACTGCCCATCGTCCTACTCTCACTCGGGTATGACATGACTCAGCCTCTCCTTGCAGGAATCGTCACTGACTTGGGACACAACCGGCCCGGACAAGCAATGGGCTTGAACGTGTGCACCCTGTTTCTTGGCTTTGGGCTCGGAAGCCTCGCTTTTCGTCAGCTCATGGACGCGGGGTTTCCCATTGCTTTCGGGATGTTTGCCGCGGTCGAGGCAGTACTGGCGCTGATCGCAATCCGCCTGTTTCGCAACGAAGCACCGAAATCGTAGCAATGGTGACCGATTTCTCACAACGCCCCTACCAACCAGTGGCCTGAGTCCACGAATACATTGCCCGAGATGGTTACTTATGAATGCGGTTCGCACATCTATTTTCCAGATGCCCTCCTTGGAAACTACAGCTGGAGGTGCGTTTCGCTTCGCCTACATGGCGTCCCATTTGTCTCCCAACACCTCCGTCAACATAGCTTTCATTGATACGGAATCCGCCGAAGAACGCATCGTCGCCATTGATGTTCTTCAGTCGTCGGGACTCTCTCCCCGTCCGATTGTTTCAGCACGGCGATTCACGTCGGAACAAGCGCTACGTTCGTTTCTGCATCGGGCTGTACAGCTCAAAGGGGTAAGGGACCTCTTCCTTGTCGGTGGCGACCCAGCCGTGCCACGAGGGCCATTCAGGGGCTCACTGGACGTGATTAATGGGTCATACCTGGATGAGACCAATATCAGCGCGATCGGTATCGCAGGCTACCCAGAGGGTCATCCACATATAGAAGACGTCGTCCTTCTGGATAGCTTGCATAACAAGGTTGAGGCGTTGAGCGCTAAAGGTCTCCATGTGGAAATCACCACCCAGCTTTCGTTCGATGTTCTGGCCGTCATAGCCTGGATTCAGCGAGTCAGGGGAATCGGCATAGACGCGCCAATTCGAATTGGAATTCCCAGTCCAGCAGGCGTCTCCGAAATACTCAATTTTGCCAAGCTTTGTCGCGTCAGAACTTCTGTTCAGTTGCTCCAGCGTTACGGATGGGAGACGACATCCCTGTTGAGCTCGGCTGGGCCAGACCGGTTTTTGACTGAGTTGCTCGAGAGGACCGATCGCCTTGACCTCGGCCCGCTGAGCTTGCACCTATACCCATTGGGAAACTTGGAGAAGGCGCTCCAATGGCTCAGCGGCTGGGAGGAAAAGAGTCGCGGGCTTCATTGATGGCAATGAAGATGGAATGCCTTTCAATCCGTTGGAGATCAAAACTATATGGACGTACGTCACAGCCTTCTTGAGGACCAAATCGGAAACACGCCACTGATCGCACTCGGGCATGTGGACGCAGAAAGCAATCGGCCAAAAAAAAACGCTGTCCTC